>ENA-OOXY01001910-OOXY01001910.1-human-gut-metagenome-genome-assembly--contig:-NODE-1910-length-12326-cov-2.571999_pt1 | contig 12326 bp, 10 predicted proteins | sample MGYA00241593_ERZ501355 | MGnify/ENA primary metagenome ERZ501355 (study PRJEB25962, sample SAMEA2042739) | human gut metagenome | biome: human gut; feature: human-associated habitat; material: faeces... | reverse complement strand
AGGGGCGCGGCCAACAAGGCCATCCACATGCCCACCATCTCATCTACCACAACACGGCTGGGATCGTCGCCCCAAAAAGGCTGCACCTTGGCCGTAGCCCAAGTGCCCACGAGCGTGAAAAGCACCACGAGAACCAGCGTAAGCACCGTAAGCACGCCCACAGAAAGCCAATGCAACAAGACCAGCCAGATGAGCAAGGCCACCACAGAACCCGCCGTTCCGGGGCCATAGGGAAAGAAGCCACTGCCAAAGCCGGTGGCTAGGAACATAGGAAAGAAGGGAGGGTTGAAACCGGGGGTATAATTCTTGTTGTTCATGCTTCTCCGTATTGCTGATTAAAAATGACAGATACCCAACCACGCAGGGTGGACAGAAAGAAGCTAATGCATAGCACCCGGCAAGGTATGTAGCCCTGCCGGTAGACCCAAATGCGTGTACTGGAGGTGAGTTTGCTTAACTGAAAAGTGTACAGCTGCTCTGCTCTATCCATCATCATGATGATGCAAAATTACGAAGAATATCCAAATCACATGCTAATCTGTGCTTATATTTTTAAGTATTTACCGAAAAAGGGCATAAAAAGAACAATTTACGGAACAAAGTACACTTAAGGACAACATAAAGCTAGCGGACGACGATAAGGAAATACTTTTTTGCACAACTGCATACATCATCTCAGCAACTCGCACGGGTCATGTGAAAAGACAAGCGACAGACCGTGCCAGCCTACTTATACCTTGAAAACGTTGTGACAAAAAGGCAGGCAGCCTGCCGTATAAGCCGTAAAGAAGCAGAAAAGAGGCAGCCACACGCTGAGAAAGACAAGCGCAAGAGATGGGATTACAATCTGAGCCAGTGAGAGACTGTGCCGTCGGACATACCGCTCACGGCATGAGTGCCGGCCTCATAAGCACTCTCCAGTAAGGCGATGACGCGCACGGAAGAACAGTTCTCCCACATTCTGAAGTCTACATCTTCTGAATAGGTGTTGGCAAAACGCAGCAACTTATCGAGGTCAAACTGCTCAGCGGCTACGCCGGCACCCTCACACTCAGCGTCGAAGGCATTGCACTCCTGCTCTATATGTACGGGAACCATGAGGGCGGGCTTGCCCATATACAGCGCCTCACACACCGACTCGAAGCCTGCCGTAGTGGCATAAGCCTTGCAGTTGGCCAATGAGTGGAGGAAAGCCTCATCGTCTATGAGATGGAAAGACAAGGTGTCATCTATCTTGGTTAACGTGTTGGCTCCCTTCTTATCCCAGAAGAAGCGCAGCTTCACGCTGGGGTGTGCCTGATGCCATGCCATGACTTGTGTGGCGAAACCCGCATTGAGCATGTAGCCTGTGATGTAATCGCCATGGTGGCGGGGAGCATCAAGCACCTCCTGCCTGAGCAAGGGAGGCACCACAGAGAGCTTTTCGCCGGCACAGTCGGCATAAGGCCGCATGGAAAGGGCCAGCACCTTGGTAGCTGCCAGGCAGGTGAGGCGCGTGTAACGACACAACCACCGGCGACTGTAAGGATGAGATTGAGGAAACCGGAAATCGGGATGCAGGAAGAGATATTGATGGGCTATGCAAACCTGAGGCACGTTGGGACGAAGCAGATAAAACGTCATGCCACACAATATCTCATAAAAATTGACCACTATATCGGCTCCGCTCTCCTGTATGCTACGGTATATCTTACGGATGCCATAAAGGTATTTGGGGGTGCGCAACAAATTATAAAACGCTGTGCGCACATGAGCTATGTGACAATTATTGGACGATGGGATGAAGTTAAGGCTTTGGAACGGTTCGACAGGCGCCTTTGCCTTACGCAAGAAGAAATTGGGGAGCTGACGCGTCCGGCTCTTTCCTACAAGTATTTTCACCACTTCATGACCATTCTCACGCAACATTCGCTCTAATGTCAGGGCCTGCGTGAGATGGCCTCTGCCCTCACCCTGAACTACAAACATCACTTTCATACGCAATATATTAGGCCGCCGCCGATGAGTTGGGCATTGCGGCACGAGTTAATTCACGTTAGCAAAGGTCGCAAAGTATTGTTTCTTTTTCAATGCAACGATATGACATAAGTATGAAATCATGCAATGAAAACAGATTTATCCCTTCTCTGGGGTGCTCATTACCGTCTTTCATGGCATTGAGATGCGGATAGGGTGGCAAAAGGAAAGGCATAAAAAAGGCTGCCCGCTATGTGGCAGCCTTTTGGATATAGATGAAAAGTTGAGTTGATTACTTGTTATAGAACTTCTTTCCGTTGCTGATTACAACGCCCTTGTAAGCAGCTGAAACGCGCTGGCCTGCAAGATTGTAGAGCACATTGTCTGCTTTGGCGGCATTGACTTTGATGTCATTGATGCCAGTAACAACGGTGAGCTTGATAGGACGTATCTCTACAGCCTTTTTGAAAGCGCCATTCACTACAGCCTCCAGACTGTACTTGGTGTCTGCCTGAGCATCCTTCACTACATCAATGTTGCCATAAATCTGAACCTTGTTGCCTTCAGCATCGTTGATGTAATAGTTGGTGTACGTGTCAGATACCTCTGATGTAATAGTACCCTCAGCCACGATATAGTCTGCCTTGTGATTAACGATCTCGGCAACAGTGCACTTAACAGGATCAACGCCGGTAGAGTCGCCCGTCACAGCCAGGTTGTCGGCATTGGTATCGTCATTCTTAAGGAAGTTAGGAATAAGTCCGCCCTTAAGCGTGAAGTTGCCCTTCACTGAGCCATTGAGTGTCTGACCCTGCTTCATAGCGATGCCCAGACCTTGCAGGATAATGGCCTTGCCACCTTCACGAACGTATGCGTGGTCGCCATCTACATAAGCAACAGTAGCATTGGTGAACTTCAGGTTTACATAATTCTTTTCAGCTGTGAAAGCATTAGCCTCAGCTACAGTAGCATCGGTGTACTCCTTAACAACAGCAACCTTGCCGTGATAAGTGAGGTAGCAACCTTTGTCTAACTCAGGTTTGCCTTTAAAGCTCTTCAGAATGCCACGAACGATAACAGTGTCGCCCAGTGCAAGCTGGTCAAGTGAAGTAAATCTTGCCTTGTTCAGATCATAGCAAGCGTATGCCTCAAGCTCTGAAGCAGCCTGACCATCGTCAGAGATGTAGAAAGTAAGGTTGCCATACTTGCTGAGATTGGCATTCTGGCTTGACTTATATGTGCTGACAATACCCTTAACCTCAACCGTGTCTTTAGGGGTGTTGCCACCATTGATGAGTTGGAGAGCCTCAGCCACGGTATAAGCCTTAGCTGGAACAGCCTTTACAAACTCTTTAGTTGCAACAGTGCTCTGCTTATCACCTACATAAGCGATAGCCTTTACGGTTGTTGTAGCATCGAGTGTGAAGGGTGCTGTGTACTGTGTGGCACGGTCGTCAGGGTCTTGTCCGTCGGTGGTATAGTAAATAAGAGAGTTCTCAGGGCCTGAAATCGTAACCGTGGTAGACTCTTTGAACGGTGTCTCACCGCTGATGGTAGGAGCTGCAACCGTTTCACCTGGCTGAGAGCCGCCTGCCGGGATCAGCTCTATGCTCTTAACATAAACGGCATTCTTACCTGCAGATGCCAAAGTAAAAGAAGCGGAAGAACTTGTTGTAGTCAGCTCTGCCACCTTAGTTTGAGCATCTTCTCCCTCTCCAGAGTCTTCGACGGTAGTAGTCATATCGCCAATAGACAATTTAATTCCATTACTGTATGAACCAAATGTGACCTTTATTGTGTATCCTCCGTTACAGTTTACAACAGGAGAGACCAGCTTTCCAGTAGTCTTTTTCATCTGAAGAACCTTTGTATTAGAGTTGTACATACACTCTGTCTTAGTCCATCCAGTATAAGTATTACCATCACTTCCTGGCAAACCTGACTGTATTGGAGTTTTATAACTACTGCCTATTCCCTTGAAATCAGTAAAAGTAAGAGAGCCGGTAGTAGAACTAATCTCAATAACAGACTTCTCTTCAGCTTGTGCTTGGAGTCCCAACAATCCAATAACAAGCAAAAACGAGTAACGTAAAATTTTGTTCATATGATAAATAATTAAGTTAATAAATCTCGTATAGATCAAATTTGTTGTTACAAAGTTAGATATATTTATTGTATTAAGATAGGATTAGCGGTTAAAAAAACGTAAATGTTTGACTACAAACATGTTAAAAAGACCGACGGACGAATGAACAGTATTATCAAAAGCCACATAATTGTTAACAGAAACGTACTGAACAAAGCTATAAAAAATAAGATTGAAAGGCTGTGGTGCCCTAAAGCGACAGTCTTTCAATCTTGACATATCTCAATAAATTATCAGGCAGAATTACTTAGAAGAGGCTTCTAGCTTGCTCTTCTTGGCATTTTTAGTTGTCTGAGATGATTTTCTGGTGTGTGAAGATGCCTTTTCTTTCTTTTCGAGCAGCTCGTTCTCCTCTGCTTCTATCTTGCTTATTTTGGCCTGCAGACGTTCTATTTCCTTATCTTTCATCTCTATCTCATCACCTTGGTTCTTGATAGTGGTGAGCAAGGAGTTCAGCTCGTCATTGTCTATATCGTCAGGATAGAGCGAGTTGACACGGCTCATGAAGTCGCCAAGAATATTCATGTAATTGGTGAAGGCATCAAACGGACTGCTGTATATGCCTCTGTCAAGCCCTACATTAGACGGTTTGGTGGTCATAAAGCGGAAATTGTTGCTGGCTTGCAGGTAATCCCAGTCTTGGTTGATGCGCGGATCGTTGGCTATTCTGACGCGGTCGGCGATGGAATAGAGCTTGTTGAAGGCTTCTCTCTGCATGGGGTTACCCAGCCAGCAGCTCACATCACGCTCTTCATCTACCCAGCTCAGAGTGTCGGGCACATCAAGTTCACCTACGCTCTTCATCTTCTTGCATATCTCAGTAGGTGTAGAGAAGGTGATGCCACGTGCCTTAGCACAGTCGGGTATGGCATGCAGGAAGTCGAGAATGTTGCTTGACAGCGGCTGTGCAATGCCCAAAGCAGACAACTCCATGAATATGTTGATGATCTGTTCTTCGGGTGGCGTCGCGGCAATCTCGTCGCAGTAGGTGTCGGCAAAGAGTGGATAGCCCTCCCAATTGCTGTTGTTGAAGCGCAGGGACACATCATCGCTCAACCCCACATCACGCAACAGAAGTTTCAGCTTGGGTGCCAACGCACAGTGATAAACATAATGTGGCGACTTCCAACCCAGCACATGCTTGGCTCCTTCGGTGAGCATACCCTTGAAGCCCATTTGAGATGCCTGTAATCCGATATCATCTGAATAGATGAGAGAGGAGTTGCGAAGCACCTGAGGCTTCTGTCCGAAGTACTCATATATCTTAGCTGCCTGCCTTTTCACCTCATTGGCAAAACTCTCTTCGTTTATCAGTGAGGCTAAGCCATGCGAATAAGGCTCGGCAAGAAACTCCACTCCGCCCGTTTCATTCAGCTCTTGTAGTTTCTCAAGTACTTGCGGCGCATGTATCTCCAGCTGTTCCATGCCCACTCCGGAGAGCGAGAAGGCTACCTTGAAATAGCCCTTATGGGTGCGGAGCATGTCCAAGAGGGTGTTGAGGGCAGGCATGTACGAGCGCTCCGCTATATCGCTGATGCTCCTCTCATTCTCAAAATCATCATAATAATAGTGGTCTGTGCCAATATCAAAGAAGCGGTAACGCTTGAGATGTATGATTTGGTGTATCTCAAAGTATAAGCAAATTGTTTTCATTTTTTGACGGTTGATTGTTCTGTTAAAGTATTTATTGTTTATTTCCAGCCCAACGTTTGCAAGTAGAGCTGATGTATCCACGCGCCTACTTTCTCCCATGTTATTTGGTCGACTTCCTTTTTCCCCTCTTTCTGAAGGTACTCAAAGAGGCTCTTGTTATGGCATATAGAATAGATAGAGTCGGCAAGTGCGTGAATATCCCAGTAGTCTACCTTGATGCAATTGCTCAGTATCTCAGCGCAACCACTCTGCTTAGAGATGATGGTAGGCGTGCCGCACTGCATGGCTTCGAGTGGCGATATGCCGAAAGGCTCGCTCACCGAGGGCATGACATAGACATCAGAGTCTTTCAGGCATTGGTAAACCTGCTTGCCACGCATGAAGCCCGGGAAGTGGAATCTGTCGGCAATGCCTCGCTCAGCGGCCAGGTATATCATCTGATTGAGCATATCTCCCGACCCCGCCATGCAGAAACGGATGTTCTTTGTGCGGTGAAGCACCATGTTAGCAGCCTCTACAAAGTACTCAGGACCTTTCTGCATGGTAATTCTGCCAAGGAATGTAACCACCTTTTCCTTACCGTTATGGTCTGGGCGGGGAATGTCTTGCAGCTCTTTGCGCAGCGGATAGACGGCGTTATGCACCGTGAACACCTTTCTAGGATCTTGATGATACTGATTGATGACGGTGTTGCGCGTCAAATCACTCACGCACATGATGCAGTCGGCATTGTCCATACCGTCTTTCTCTATAGCATATACCGTAGGGTTGACGTGACCACGCGAGCGGTCGAAATCTGTAGCATGAACATGTATGCACAATGGTTTTCCACTCACTTTCTTGGCATGTATGCCTGCCGGGAAGGTGAGCCAGTCGTGTGCGTGGATAATATCAAAGTCTAACGTGCGTGCCACGACACCCGCAATGATAGAGTAATTGTTTATCTCTTCATGCAGATTGGCAGGATAGCCGCCCGCAAACGACATGGCTCCGAGGTCGTTTACGTTCATATACCGGAAGTCTGAGTATATATGGTCACGCAGTTTAAAGTACAAGTTAGGGTCCATAATCTTCCCTACCCTGCCTTGCACATAATTATAATCAACATCTCTCCACACGATGGGCACGCAATTCATGGCCAGGATGTGCGCATTGGTCTGGTCCTCATCGCCCCAGGGCTTAGGCAAACATAACGTGATGTCTACGTCGCCCTGCGCATGGAGGCCTTCAGCAATACCGAAATTAGCCGTAGCCAATCCGCCATATACATGTGGGGGATACTCCCATCCAAACATTAATACTTTCATTTCGTTATGCCCTCCATGGTGTTAAAGTTATATTTCTCAAGCAATTCTAAAGTCCGCAGTGTCTCTGCCACGTTCATGGCAAATGATATTGCCCCTCTTCCTTGGAACGGTGGATTACCGTCAAAGAGCTCCGGCAGAGTTCCAAGGCAATGGCAGAACATCTCATCCTCATAGCCCACAAGCTGCCTCTCTACGAAGCTGAGCCTGGTGCGCTTATACAGTTTGAGGCACGCCTCCAGGTAGAAGCCGCCCAGCCAAGGCCATGCCGTGCCCTGATGATAGGCATAATCGCGCTGTTCCTGAGGACCGACGTACATGGGGTTGTAGCCTCCGCTCTTAGGCGAAAGCGATCTTAGCCCCTTGGGGGTGAGCAGTTCACGAGTGCAAACATCCAAAACGCTCTTCTTTTGCGACAGCTCCAAGGGTGAGTAATCGAGCGCGACGGCGAAGATCATGTTGGGTCTTACGCTCCAGTCTATCATCTTCCCGTCTACATAATCATACAGATAACCATACTCATTGAGGAAGGTATCTACGAAAGACGTCTTGCAGTGTTCGGCCATGGCACCGAGATGTGTAGCCCGGTCATCGTTCCCGGCCTCGTGCGCCATACGCTCTCCAAACTTCAGAGCATTATACCACAGGGCATTGAACTCCACTATATAGCCTGAGCGCGGCACAACGGGATGCCCATTGGCCGTAGAGTTCATCCATGTCACGGCTTCTTCCTTGCCATTAGTATAAAGGAGTCCGTTTTCTTTCAAGCTCAGATTAGGATGCTTTCCGCTCTCAATGAACGTAAGAATATCTGACAACAAAGAGCCATACAGCTTCAGGCAACGCTCCACACCCTCTTCGCGGGCATATTGCTGAATGGCCCAGATGCACCAGAGCGGCACATCAGGCTTGTCCATCTCATATATCTTAACCGACAGAGGTTTGCCCTCCATAAACTCACGCAGCCCTTTAGCCGCAGTCTGCATGACCTTTTCAAAGTAATCGCGTTCCTCCAGGCAGAGCGTCAAGCCCGGCAATGAGATGAACGTGTCGCGTGCCCTGCACTTAAACCAAGGGTAGCCAGCCAGCAGATAACACTCGTCTCCTTGCAGATTATGGAACTGATGGGCGGCGTTAACAAGGCAGTGGAAGAAATTGTCGCGTGGCTTCCTGCTCGTCAACTCTTTCTCGAAAAGTCGCTTCAGCCCCGTTGTCTTGATTTCAGACGTTGAGCCTGAGAACACGATGCTCTCGCCTTTGCGTATCGGCATCTCGAAGTAGCCCGGCACATAGAGGTCCTCATTAGACGCATATCCCCTCTCCTGCTCCTTGGGATATTCGATGCCACGATACCAATCGGGCTGGAAATGAAATTCATTCTTCTTAGAAAACTGCATGTAAAGATCGGGATAGCCCGCATACATGCACGTCTTGATGCCGTTGTCTACACCATAATAGTCGCGGCTAGCCACGCTATTCTCGTGCGTAAACTGCTTCACGCTGCGAAAAGCCAGGAAGGGGCGGAAGCGAAGCGTGGTTTGCGAGTGGGCGTCTACCAAGGTATAGCGTATGAGGATGCGGTCCTCGTAGTGCTGAAACACCACTTCCTTCTTCAGTATTACACCTCCCACACGATAAATAGTTGTAGGCACCTTGTCGCAATCAAACTCTTGAATATACTTATGCCCGTTAGGGCTGAAGTTGTTTCCCTGATATTTGTGCAAGCCCAAATTGAATTCAGCCCCATGCTGAACAACCGTAACATCCAAAGAACTTAACAATACGTGGTTGTCCTCGTCCATCTCAGGCACGGGGACGACTAGAAGTCCATGATATTTACGTGTGTTACAGTCTACGATAGTGGAGCAAGAATAGGCGCCGGAGCGGTTAGTGCGCAACAGCTCTCGTGTTAATGACTCTTGCAGGTTGGTCATCAGAGATTTTTCAAATCGTAGATAACTCATAATTGTTTAAGGTATTAATGGTTATATCAAGACCGCTCTACGAGCGGACATGCTTCATGACGTCTTCACACTTCAAAGTTAATCAATCTCTTTTAAATCGCAAAATATTTCACAAACAATTATTCAAAATCGGGAAATAATCATGTTGGAGACCACATTTTTCGTAAAAAGATTTGATTTTATACTTAGAATTACGTATCTTTGCAACACTAGGTAACTAAGGATAAAACGATTGTATGATAAAGCAAGTAGCGCTGTCTGGCACAAATGACGAGCTGGCTGAGATACTCAAGCCATTGTGGAGCATGCTCACCGTGGCACAACAGGAAGAGCTCAAGGAGAAGACAGCGGTAAAAAGATATCACAAGAACTCACTGATATACCACGAAGGTGAGGAGCCGCGCGCCATTATGTGCGCTATTACCGGCAAGGTAAAGGTGTATAAGGACGGCATCAACGGCCGCCAACAGATAGTACGTGTATTCAAGCCAGGGCAGTTGTTTGCCTACAGGGCACACTTTGCCCATCAAAACTATCTCACCAAGGCCGTTGCCCTGGAAAAATCCATCATATTGGAGATGCCCTGCGCACTGGCCGACAAGCTTGTTAAGACAAACTCAAAGGTGGCTTCTTACTTCATAGAGATATTGTCTGAGGCTTTGGGTGACGCCGACACGCGCACCATCAACCTCACGCAGAAGCACATCAGGGCCCGACTTGCCGACGCACTGCTCTTTTTGAAGAAGAACTACGGATTGAGCCCAGAAGGCTGGTTAGACGTAGACATGAGCCGGGAAGACATTGCCTGCCTGGCCAATATGACTACCAGCAACGCCATACGCACCCTATCGGCATTCACAGGAGAGGGCTTGGTGACTACAAAAGGCAAGAAAATACGCATTGACGAGGCCGAGCAACTGCAGCACATCGCCAAGATGGGTTGATGGCGTAAAGCTGTCTAGCTGGGCAGAATCCAGTTCACCACCTCTTGATCCACCGTTATCTTGAAAGGACCCACAGGCGAACCACTTATCATCCTGCCGTCTACGCCCACCAAAGCGTGGTCGGCTTTCAAGAATTCCACCTCTTGCGTGCGGTAAGGATGCACGCTGCGGTGATTGAGAAACTTGCCTTTCACAAAGAGATATATGCCCTCAAAGAGCTGCGTCATTTGCGGATGATATACCACAGACACATCGAGCAACCCGTTATAAGGCACTGCATTGGGTGTCTGTCCATAGCCCGTAGCATTGCCCACGCACACTGTCATGACCTTACGTTTGATGTCGTCAGAGTTGATGTGTATGTGCATAGCATAGTCGAGTCGCTGAAAGATGAGCAGTATAAATGAGAAGAGAAACGACAAGGCGCGCGATCCGAAGATGTGATGGGTCTGCCGTCTGAGGTTCATGATGGCGGCAATGAAGCCCACGTTCACACAGTTAAGGAAATAGCGCCGGCACTTCTCGCCCTTCCGGTTGGTATATCGTATGCACCCCAGGTCTATCTTTCTGATGCGATGCCGCTTCAATGCAGCCACATTATGCTCTATGTCACCCTCTTCCACTTCCCAGAACCGGGCAAAATCGTTCATCATGCCGTTGGGTATAACGCCTAACGAGATGGTGTCGCGCACCGACTTGTCTACCTGCATGAGGCAGTTGACGGCATCATTCAGGGCAGAATCTCCACCAACAATCACGATGGTCTTATACCCATTGTTTATCATCATCTTCACAAGCCGCTCTACACTGCCCATGCTTTCGCTCTGCACCATGTCATACTGCACGTGCTGGGCGTTGAGGGCTTTTTCTATGCGCTGCCAACGGCGGTGCATACTGTTGAGCAATCCTCCCTTAGGGCAAAAAAGGATGCCCCATCTGTTATTTTCTGTCATAGCTTTTGTTCTTCATTCTCATTCATCCACTCCTTTATCTTGTCGCACTTAACATTTAACGGCAACATGGCGTTGAGCCAATGTATGCGCACCCCTCTGCGCTCCATGCCCCTGAACCACGTCATCTGGCGCTTGGCAAACTGATGGATAGCTATTTCAAGGTTCTTGAACATGTCGTCATAAGAGCGCCGGCCTATTACATACTCTGTTACATATTTATATTCCAGACCATAATAAATAAGGTCGTCAGCCGGTATGCCGCTCTCCAAGAGGCCCCGCACCTCCTCTATCAAGCCATGCTCCAGCCTTTTGCGCAGCCTGTCGGTAATCTTCCGGCGACGCTCATCACGGTCTATCTGCACCCCCACCACCAGAGAGCTAACGGGCGGGAGTTCTCTTTCAGGAGTGGGATGTTGCAGGTTATACGTTTCTATCTCTATAGCCCGAATGGCTCTTTGGCAGGAATCAACATCCGTAGTGTTGTGCATCACAGAGTGATTTTGCCGCTTGAGCTGGTCGAGTATGGCCGTAAGCTCTTGCAATGTCTTTCCTTCCAGCGAGCTACGCAACTGCTCATTCTGCGGAACGGGCGACAAATGATAGCCCTTGAGCACGGCTTCTATATAGAGGCCCGTACCACCACACAAGATGGGCTGTACGTTTTTACGTTGTAAAGTCTCATATACCGTAAAGAAATCTTCTTGATATTTAAAAAGATTATACTTTGTTCCGGGCTCACAAATATCTATGAGATGATAGGGTATGTGTGTTCCGCACACCTCATAGTCGTCCAAATCCTTACCCGTCCCGATGGTCATTCCACGATACACCTGGCGCGAGTCGGCCGAAATCACCTCGCCTTTCAGTTCATAGGCTAGGCGTGCGGCAAGCTGAGTCTTACCACTTGCCGTAGGGCCAAGTATGGTTATGAGTTGTTTCACATAGCAAAGATACGAAAACTATCACCTAAACAGCAAATCTTTTAAGAGATTATAACAGTTTAATGACGTCAATTCATCCACAAGCCTTGCACGAGCTTGGTTCAACGCCCAGACTACTACGGATGCCTGCATTGCGAAGAAGATCCTGGGCATGACATGCGATGGCTAAGAAAAAAGGCTGTGCTACGAAAATGCGCACAGCCCTTTATGATGATTATGTGAAAATAATCGTGTGATTACTTCATCTCAGCGAAGTACTTGATGGTGCGAACCATCTGAGAAGTATAAGAGTTCTCGTTGTCATACCAAGAAACAACCTGTACCTCATACGTGTCGTCGTCGATCTTAACAACCATTGTCTGAGTAGCGTCGAAGAGTGAACCGTAACGCATACCGAGGATATCAGAAGAAACAATCTCCTCGTCGTTGTAACCGAAGCTCTCGTTAGAAGCTGCCTTCATAGCC
>ENA-OOXY01001905-OOXY01001905.1-human-gut-metagenome-genome-assembly--contig:-NODE-1905-length-12359-cov-1.673114_pt1 | contig 12359 bp, 11 predicted proteins | sample MGYA00241593_ERZ501355 | MGnify/ENA primary metagenome ERZ501355 (study PRJEB25962, sample SAMEA2042739) | human gut metagenome | biome: human gut; feature: human-associated habitat; material: faeces... | reverse complement strand
TTCAACAATGCAGGAAGTGCATCCATAATTGCATTCTCTGCTCAAGTTAAGGTAGCTTTTGCATACCTTGAAAAATACCTCTATATCCCAGCGTTTCCCATAAATTCGGATGATTTCATTCTCATCCAGATTTACATCTGTGGAAATGAGGCAGAGATATTCCTTGCGTTTGTTGCGATTGCAGACATAAACTACTTTTGCCGGAATGGTTTCACCATATTTTACAACATCAACCATTACAGAAAGCAGATATCTTGATCTTCCACGTCTCTTTTTATTCTTGTTGTAGATAGAAGTCAGAGACATATCTTTGCCATTGTAGTGAAAGAACATCTTTGGTGTTTTCTTGACCATACCGATTACATCGTAGCCCATATTTTTTACTGCATGAAGCGTGCTCGGTGATGAAAACCAACTGTCGAAAAGAACATATTTTGCAGGAATTGCAGCTTTTTTAGCAATATCCAGAAGCGTAAGCATTGCATGGGTTCCTTTTTCCATGGACAGCTTTCTTCGTTTGTAGCCGACAGTCCTTTTGTCTACTTCTGTTGCTTCATTGATACGGTTTTTCCTGTTTTCTGTGGAAAGAAGAATGCTGTTGACCGGCAGGAAAGAGCTTCCATCTGACCAGCCTAAGGTAAGCATTCGAAATCCAAAGAGGTATTTATGCTTCGCATGGTCATAGACTTTGGCAAGAAGCTCAGCCTTCTTTGAACGATTACGTTCAAACATGGAATCATCAATGATAAAAACATTTGCACGTTCTTCAGAATCTAACGGAAATATGGCATCCCTGATGATTCTGGCTGAAAGTATTGTTGTGAAACGGATCCAGTTGATCTGAATCATTTTCATAAAACGATATACCGTATCCTTTGCAAAATCAGGCGTGTTTCGTCCTGTGATCAGGTTCATGTACATGCTTCTGTTAGAAAAGATCAGTAGAAACAGATACTGGAAAATTTCCATTACTGGAACCCCTTTCTTTTTGTAGGCATTGGATACTTTCAAAGCAGAAGAAACATGAAATCTCGCAAAAAATCTTTTTATAGATTTTGAAATCTGCTTATCATTTTGAGTTGCTTGTGTTATACTTTTATTCATAGCATGAACCTCCGGAAGTGTGATTGTTTTTGGACAACTCAATTATACCAAAACCAGACGGTTTCATGCTATTTTTATGCCAATTATTATTGAATTTTCAAGGTGCATAGGCACTTATTCAAGTGCGAAGTTTGAGTATATTATTTTTTAGCAATAAAACTTAAACTTTCAAAAAGAGATTAATAATGCAGAAATTGATTTCACTCATAACAACAATCTCACTTTTTTAACTATTCCCCATAATGTTCTGAAAATCAAAATGTTACTATTGCATGTTTTTAAACTAGAAATGCATACTAAATAAAACGAAAAATTGATTTTTATATCATCATATATTATAATTTCAAAAAGAAAGATATTTTACTCACAACTAATGCCATGGACTGTTAAATTGCTATGCAATTTTTGCAATCCTGCAAAAAACTAAATATATTGGAGGCCCCTTATGAGTGAAAACAAAGAATTTTTAGGTACTGAACCAGTCGGAAAACTTCTCTTAAAACTGGCAGTTCCATCCGTAATATCACAGCTTGTCAATATGCTCTACAATATTGTAGACAGAATTTATATCGGTCATATCCCAAAGACCGGAAGTCTTGCTCTTACAGGACTTGGTGTCTGTATGCCTATTATTATGATAATATCAGCTTTCGCCGCCCTTATCGGTTTCGGGGGTGCTCCGAGAGCTTCAATCTTTATGGGTAAAGGCGAAAATGACTCAGCCGAAAAAACTCTCGGCAACTGTTTTACGACACAGATAATCATTTCGATCATCCTTACTATTGTTCTTCTCTTTGGCAACAGATTTTTCCTTATGGCATTTGGTGCCAGTGACAACACAATAGATTTTGCAACAAGCTATATGAACATCTATGCTTTAGGAACTATCTTTGTGCAGCTTACTCTCGGAATGAACTCTTTCGTAACGGCACAGGGCTTTTCAAAAACAGGAATGCTTACCGTAGTTATCGGAGCCGTATGCAATATCATACTCGACCCGATATTTATTTTTGTGCTTGGTCTTGGTGTAAAAGGTGCTGCCATTGCTACCATCATTTCGCAGGGTGTTTCCTGTATATGGGTAATCTCATTTTTGACAGGCAGAAAAACTTTTTTAAAAATAAAGAAAAAATACCTTATGCCTTCGGCTGATATTATCCTGCCATGTATGGCTCTCGGTGTTTCAACATTTGTCATGCAGGCAAGCGAGAGTGTTATCTCAGTCTGCTTCAACTCATCACTCTTAAAATACGGCGGTGATGTTGCCGTGGGAGCAATGACAATACTTACAAGCGTTATGCAGTTCGCTATGCTTCCATTACAGGGTATCGGTCAGGGAGCACAGCCTGTCACCAGCTACAATTACGGTGCAAAAAACACAGACCGTGTCAAAAAGACATTCAAAATCCTAATCACTGTATCACTCAGCTATTCTGTTGTTTTCTGGGCATTGATACAAATGTTTCCAAGTGTATTTGCAGGCATATTCAGTTCAGATAAATCACTTGTGACATTTACGGCTGATGCACTTAAAATCTATTGCGGAATGTTATTTATGTTTGGAATACAGATAGCGTGCCAGATGACATTTGTGGCAATAGGCAATGCAATATGCTCAGTTATAGTCGCAGTTGTGAGAAAATTTGTACTTCTTCTGCCGCTTATCTACATAGTTCCAAATTTTGTGTCAAATAAAACAAACGGAGTATATATGGCTGAACCGATTGCTGATTTTATTGCAGTATCATTTACCGTAATAATTTTCTCAGTCCAGTTTAAAAAAGCACTTCGCAAATTGAAAGAAATTTAAAAAGAAACTTCGCAAATTGAGTAAAGTTTAACACCTGGTATATATATAGGTGAAAAATTGTCAATTATAGCTTTAATTTTCTTCAACTTTTGGTACTTTTTTCTATTGACAAATCAGTTCTAAAAAACTACCATACTTTAGTAAAAGAAAGAATGAATGGAGGAATCATTATGAGATTATGGAAAAAGGCATTAAGCCTTGTACTTGTATCAGCCATGGCATTTTCTATGTGTGCCTGCGGCGGCAAGAAAGACGAAGGAAGTAAAAAAACTGACACTTTTAAGATTGGCGGCATCGGACCTACAACAGGTGACGCAGCTATCTACGGAAAAGCCGTGCAGAATGGTATTCAGCTTGCAGTAGACGAGATAAACGCTGCCGGCGGCATCAACGGCAAAAAGATTGAATATAAATTTCAGGATGACCAGAACGACACAGAGAAATCTGTAAACGCTTACAACAGCTTAAAAGACTGGGGTATGCAGATGCTTGTCGGCACTGTTACATCAAACCCTTGTACAGCAGTTGTTGAGCAGACACACAATGACAATATATTCCAGCTCACACCATCAGCAACAGCAGTAGAGTCAATCCAGTATGACAACGCATTCCGTATGTGTTTCTCAGATCCTAACCAGGGTATTGCTTCTGCTGATTATATCGCAGACCACAAACTTGCTTCAAAAATTGCAGTAATCTATAACAGTTCTGATCCTTACTCATCAGGTATCTACCAGAAATTTGCTGCTGAATCAAAAACAAAAGGACTTAATATCGTAGCTGCCGAAGCATTTACTGCTGACAGCAAGACAGATTTCTCAGTACAGATTCAGAAAGCTAAGAGTGCCGGTGCAGAAATGGTATTTCTTCCTATATATTATCAGGAGGCATCACTTATCCTTGCACAGGCAAAGAAAGCAAACTTCACACCTAAGTATTTCGGATGTGACGGTATGGACGGAATCCTTGCACTTGATGGATTTGACAAGAGTCTTGCAGAAGACCTTATGTTCCTCACACCATTTACACCTGATTCAAAAGACGATAAGACACAGACTTTTGTAAAAGCTTACAAAAAGGCATTTAAAGATACACCTATTCAGTTTGCTGCCGATGCTTACGACTGCATCTACACTATAAAAGCGGCTGCTGAGAAAGCAAAGCTCACACCTGATATGAGCATTTCTGATATGTCAGATGCATTAAAGAAATCCATGACAGAAATCGAGCTTAGCTGTCTTACTGCAAAGAGCATCAAATGGTCTGCAGACGGTGAACCAACAAAAGAGCCAACTGTTGTAGTTGTTAAAAATGGTGCATATGATGTAGCTGAGTAAAATATAACGGATACTACCATAATTTCCGGTGCAAAATATGTTTTATTCTTTGCATTATATGATGATTTTGTAGATTTTAAAGTAATTATATGGTAATATATAAGTCTGTATGAGTTTTAAACAATTCTCATACAGACTTTACTTTTAAAGAAACAGGAGGTAAACCATGAGCTTTATATCGTATTTATTTAACGGATTAAGTCTTGGAAGCGTTTATGCAATCATTGCCCTTGGTTATACAATGGTATATGGTATAGCAAAAATGCTTAACTTTGCACATGGAGATGTAATCATGATCGGTGCTTACATATCTCTTCTTTCTATGACAAACGCAGGAATACCGGCATTTCCGGCACTTATAATTTCGATTGTAGCCTGTACGGTTCTTGGTATTGTTATTGAAAGAATTGCTTATAAACCACTTAGAAATGCATCTTCTTCACTAGCAGTTCTGATCACTGCAATAGGTGTCAGCTATTTACTCCAGAATATCGCACTTTTGCTTTTTGGAGCAAATGCACAAACTTTCCCATCAGTTATCAAATGGGAAGGACTTTCACTTGCCGGAGGCAAACTCAATCTTTCCGGTGAGACAATCATTACTATCTTAGTATGTATAGTGATAATGGTTCTGCTTATGCTTTTCGTTCAGAAAACAAAACCGGGACAGGCTATGCGTGCCGTGTCTGAGGACCGTGGAGCAGCACTCCTTATGGGTATCAATGTAAACGGAACTATTGCACTCACATTTGCAATCGGTTCAGGACTTGCCGCAATCGCCGGTGTGCTTTTATGCTCAGCTTATCCAAGTCTTACACCTTACACTGGTGCAATGCCTGGTATCAAAGCCTTTGTCGCTGCCGTATTCGGTGGTATAGGTTCAATCCCCGGTGCATTTATAGGCGGTATCCTCTTAGGTATTATTGAGATATTTGGTAAAGCCTACATTTCATCACAAATGGCAGATGCGATTGTTTTTGCCGTACTTATCATTGTCCTTCTCGTTAAACCGACAGGACTCTTAGGCAAAAAAATTCAGGAAAAAGTATAGGAGGCAGATATATTATGTCAAAGAAATTATCTAAACAAAAATTAAATGATATTATCACTTATGGTATAGTTATAGCTGCTTTTGTCATAATGCAGATTCTTATAAATGCAGGAGAGATTTCCTCTCTCTTTCAGGGACTCATGGTTCCTCTTTGTACTTATATAATACTCGCCATTTCCCTTAATCTCGTTGTAGGTATTCTCGGCGAATTAAGCCTTGGTCATGCAGGTTTTATGTGTGTCGGTGCATTTACAAGTTCATTCTTTTCAAAAGCTATGCAGGACACTATTACAAATTCGACTGTGAGATTTCTTCTTGCACTTCTCATTGGAATAATCACGGCAGCAATCTTTGGAATCATCATTGGTATTCCGGTATTGCGATTAAACGGTGATTACCTTGCCATCGTTACACTTGCGTTCGGTGAGATAATCAAAAACCTTGTAAATGTCCTCTTTATAGGAAAGGATTCAAAAGGATTTCATTTTTCAACAAAAGATGCCGTAAGTTTAAATATGGAACCTGATGGAAAGATTATATTAAATGGACCTCAGGGAATAACCGGTACACCTAATGACTCGACTTTCTTTATCGGTTTTATACTTATTCTCGTAACATTATTTATAGTATTAAACCTCATTCATTCAAGAGACGGTCGTGCGATTATGGCAATAAGAGACAACAGAATTGCCGCTGAGTCTATCGGTATCAATATTACCAAATACAAACTTATGACATTTACAATATCAGCAGCAATGGCAGGGGCAGCAGGTGTTCTTTACGCACACAACCTCTCAAACCTCACAGCCAACACAAACAACTTCGGTTACAATATGTCGATAAACATCCTTGTATTCGTAGTTCTCGGAGGTATCGGAAATATCAGAGGCTCTATCATAGCCGCTGTCGTGCTTACACTTCTTCCTGAGCTTTTGCGTGGAATGTCAGACTACCGTATGCTCATATATGCTATCGTGCTTATAGTCATGATGCTCTTTAACTGGGCACCAAAAGCTATCGAATGGCGCGAAAAACACCTTTCATTTAAAAAGAATAAAAAGGAGGCGGCATAGTATGGAAACTTTATTAGATGTTCAAAATCTTGGTATTTCTTTTGGTGGTCTCCGTGCCGTAAACAACTTCAGCATAAATATTGGCAAAGAGCAGCTTTACGGACTTATCGGACCTAACGGTGCAGGAAAAACAACTATATTCAACCTCTTGACAGGTGTTTACAAACCCGACAGCGGAAAGATAATCTTAGACGGTAATGACCTTACGGGAAAATCCACAATAGAGATAAACAAATCCGGAATAGCAAGAACATTCCAGAATATAAGACTTTTTTCACAGCTTACCGTGCTTGACAATGTTAAAACGGGACTTCACAACAACCACCATTATTCAACGCTCGACAGCATACTTCGTCTTCCACGCTATCACAAAGTCGAAAAAGAAATGAATGATATTGCAATGGAACTGCTTGAAGTGTTCGGACTTAAGGATGATGCGAATGTCCAGGCTCAAAATCTCCCTTACGGACAGCAGAGAAAACTGGAGATCGCCAGAGCACTTGCGACGGATCCAAAGCTTGCTTCTGCTCGATGAACCGGCTGCCGGCATGAATCCAAATGAAACAGAAGAACTTATGGATATGATAAAATTCGTAAGAGACCATTTCCATATGACTATTCTTCTTATTGAACACGATATGAAACTCGTAAGCGGCATCTGTGAACAGCTTACCGTACTTAACTTCGGCGAGGTGCTTGCACAGGGCGATACATCAGATGTATTAAATAACCCGCAGGTTATTAAAGCTTATCTGGGTGAATAAATAGAGAAATTCCTATGGAGACATTCTCCATAGGAGACATTCTCCATAGGAATTTCTTGTGTAAACCACTATGTTGTTGAGTTTGGATTTCAGCATCTTTTTAATTTTAGAAATGAGGGATAAATTATGGCAATGCTTGAAGTTAAAGATTTGGAAGTTTATTATGGAATGATACAGGCGATTAAAGGTATCTCTTTTGAAGTAAATAAAGGTGAGGTTATCGCTCTTATCGGTGCCAACGGTGCAGGTAAGACTACTACCCTACACACGATAACAGGACTTCTCTCTCCTAAAAAAGGAAGTGTTATGTTTGAGGGAAAAGACATAACAAAGATACCTGCACATAAAATAGTATCAATGGGAATGGCTCATGTCCCTGAGGGGCGACGCGTTTTTGCAGACTTAAGCGTATATGAAAACCTTAAATTAGGAGCATACACTAGAAAAGACAAAGAAAACTTAAACAAAGACCTTGAAAGCATATATGAAAGATTTCCAAGACTTGCCGAGAGAAAGAACCAGTCGGCAGGAACATTGAGCGGTGGTGAACAGCAGATGCTCGCCATGGGACGCGCACTCATGTCAAAACCATCAATCATCCTTATGGATGAGCCGTCAATGGGACTTTCACCAATCCTTGTAAATGAGATATTTGATATTATCGAGTCTATAAGCAAATCCGGTACAACTGTTCTTCTTGTAGAACAGAACGCAAAAAAAGCTCTCTCAATCGCAGACAGGGCATATGTACTTGAAACAGGAAAAATCGTAACAAGCGGCAAAGCAAGTGAATTACTTGAAGATGACTCGATAAAGAAAGCTTATCTGGGAGAATAAATAGCCAAACTCCATAGGAATTTCATTCCATAGGAGCTTGGCTATGTAAACCACTACTTTTTATTTTTATTCAAAATATATATTTGCGAAACTATCGTAATATCTGATTAAATTGCAATCAGTTTCGCAACTATTCACAAAACAAAAGGAGGTATCATTATGGGAAATATGGTTATTACGGTTTCTCGCCAGTACGGCAGCGGCGGTAAAACTATCGCTGCCATGCTTGCCCAAAAACTTGGTATCAACTGCTACAGCCGTGAAATTTTGAAGATGGCTTCTGAGGACAGTGGCATTAATGAAAGACTTTTCGGTATGTCCGATGAAAAAATCCGTCATGCAGGCTGGTTCAAGACTTTAAGCCGCCCTTACACGGGCGAACTTCTTCCACCTGAGGATAAGGGCTTTGTCTCTGATGACAATCTTTTTAATTATCAGGCTAAGACAATCAAAGAACTTGCCGAAAAAGAATCCTGCATCATTGTCGGAAGATGTGCAAATTACATATTAAGAGACAATCCTGATGTACTGAGTGTTTTTGTTCATGCTGATGATGATTTCTGTCTTGCAAGGGCTATGGAGCGTAACAGTTTCAGCGAAAAAGAAACTAAAAAATTTATTGAACGCACTGACAAATACCGTTCGGACTTTTATCACTATCACACGGGACATCACTGGACGGATGCGAGATATTATGACCTCTGTCTTGACAGTTCAAAACTCGGTTTTGAGAAATGTGTCGAGGAGATAGAAGCTTATGCTAAGATAAGATTTAGAAAGTAAAGGATTTTTCTATTGCTTTAAAAACCTAGTGTACTGACCTGATGACTTTTAGTTAAATAACTTAGGATAAATTTTCAGTCTGCAAGATGGAAGAATGAGCCGTAGCGGGCTACGGCGATTGATGACAACGAAGCAGATGGAAATTTATACAAGTTATTTGGCAAAATATCAACAGGTCAGTACACTAGGAGCATACAGCCGATTTTCACGGCTGGTATGCTCCTGGTTTTAATTGATTATATTTGATTTATTTCTATATCTGTAAATCAGTACCTATCAGCACTTTCTTACCCTCAAACGGAACTCTCTGTTGTTTGTATCTACGATTTCACATACATTAAACTGTTGCAAGCAGTTCTTTTTCAGCTTCTTTATATTCTTCTTCCGTATAATCAAGCTCCAAAATTTCTTCTTTTGAATAACCCTTGCTAATCATCTTTGTAATGCGTTTAATAGTTTTTTGTCTTTCTTCTTTAAGTTCTTTAAGAATTTTTTCATTTTCTTCCTTAACAATATCTTCCATTATTTTACACATAGCATTCAATCCCCCTTCCGTTTCTTTTAATTCTTTAAATCTTCTGGTGACAGCTTTGAATTTCAGATTGTTTAAATCTTTCTGTTTAAAACACTGCATTAACTCTGCTATGTTACTGCCATCATCAACGGCTGCATTAACAAAAATCTCATGCAATCCATCTTCAACAGTTATACCATTCTCACGAATAATCTTATCAATATGATAAGTAGTAAGTCCTGCTTTGAAAAAATCTTTCTCAGATATATATACAATATATACATCTTTGACATTTTCAAAATTCATTCCCGGTTCAGATTCCTTAACGGTGATGCTTGCGGCATTAAACCTTGCCCGTTTCAAATGATTATCACTATCTGAGCGTTGAGCGTTGAATCTCTATATTGCATAAAGAGCATCTCCAAGCGTACACAACGCATCAAGGCGAACTGAACGACCATAAATATTTCTTTCGCTGCTCTGAACGATAACATCATTAACGATTAATTTTTCATCTTCAAGAATTGTTCTCAATATTTCCTGACACGCCGGAATATCACTCGCGAACACTTCAAAGAATACATCATCAATTAATCGAAATTCTTTTATTTTCTCAATCTTCTCTTTTTGATTCATAAATGCTTTTTATCCTCTATTGTTTAATTATGTTGCCTTGTAGTATATAATATATCATCATTGCTCATTTGTTGCAACAATCGTTATAATTTAATAATTTTTGCACCATTGCTTTTTATATAGACCATGTTTTGTCTATAAACAAATAAAAGCGAATATTTTCATTATAAACGCCAACAGAGAGTTCCGCAAGCAGAACTCTCTGTTGATTACATCTACGATTTCACATACTGTAGTTCCTTATACCCTCATTATTCTGACTGTCACTTTGGCTTTTACTCCTTTCTCCGCTATCTCTTCAAAAAGCTTCAAAACATACTTGTTTAACACTTCATACTCCTCATTTTTTATGGCTATATCTGTCGCAAACCAATATTTTTCAATAATATTTTTCTCTGTCTTTGGCAGTTCTTCCTCGCTCCTGCCAAGCAATGTCTTTTTGGCTTTCTTGTTTCCTATGACAACATCATATATATTTCTTTTATCATTTGATTTTCCCACAACTTTTACACTAACATAATCAGAATAAGTATTTTTAAATGACTTTATATCACCGCACATCTCACTGTAACTGTACTTCTGATGTTTTGTGTTCACAAAATTTGCAATCCTGAAACTTTTAGCACTTGATTTACTTGCATATGTCTTTCCATCGTATGTCCTTGCTGACTTAACATAATACTTATATCTTTTTCCTGCCACAACCTTTTTATCCGTATATTTTAATTTGGTTGTTTTTGCGACTATTTTATACCCATTGTTATTTGTCTTTTTATATAAAATATACTTTTCTGCACCGGCAGACATGCTCCAGCTTACCTTTACTTTTTTACTTCCCAGTCTTGTAAAACTTATCTTACTCTTTGCAGGGATTTCAGGCTCCTCGATGACGGGATCCGATGAAACCTTTGTCTCGTTCTTTCTTATAATATCTTTCTTTGCCACAGTCAAAACCTCATTGTCAGTTTTTGCTGCTGCTGATACCTTTCTGTCCGCATTTGCCGCATATGAAATACTGCTCACTGCCATAGTCATCACAAGTAATAATGCTATTAACTTGTACTGTTTTTTATTCATTTGTTTTTCCTTTCTTTTTTAATAAATTTTATTTGTATATCTCTTAATCAAGCTGATATTCACAATCTGCATTTTGATAAATTTTGGTTGTATATTTCTTAATCAAACTGATATTTTCTATACGCTCTGCCGCCTGCTTGATAGTTTTAAATTTTATGTGCAATCACCTTGCACTTTTTTTTACAAAAGGCAATTCCATAAATCATAATATCATGTCTGTCATCGTTTTTCAGATATTCATCATATCTTTTTTCTTTAATCTGGGTGATTGCTTTTTCACAGGCTTTATCCATTCCCGAAAATGTCTTTGAATATTTAAGTTCAATAATGATACCTGCGTCAAAGTCTTCTGTTTCAACTATTATGTCGGCGAAACCGTCTCCTGCTTCAACATTTGATTTTACGAGCCAGTCTGCATTTCCTACCAAAAGTCCAACCAAAAGCGTATGATAAGAACTTTCTTTTTCCTCGTCCCTTGCCTTTGTGTCGAAAACACTTATCGAATTGCTTAGTGTCCTGTTCAGATAATTCTCAACCGCCTTTGTGTCTCCCTCATCAAATGCTTTCCAAAAGTTTTTTAACTGTTCTGTGTTGCTCATTACTGTTCTCTTAAACCATTCTTGTATCTGAAGTTTATAAACCTCCCTGACTTCTTTATTCGGAATAACAAGCTTATACGCACCACTTTCAGTCATACCAGTCTGAGTCAGATACCCCGTTGTAAATAAAACACTCCAAAGATTGTCGATAGTAGTATCGATTTCATCATATGTCAGTTCAAGACTGACCTGCTTCTCGATTGTCTCACCTGAAACCAGCCGCTCGATTTCATCCCTTGTAGTCTTATTTGCCTTGTCGATAAAGCGTTTAACAAGTCCGTTTCCGCTTGTATTTATCCAGTATGACTGCGGCTTTGCATCCGGTTCACCGCACAGTCTGTCTACATGATTTATAACATCCCACGGACAGTAAACATCAGCATCACCAAAGTGATAACCGTCATACCATTCTTTTGTCTCTGAAATATGCTCCAAAAGACCGTATGACTCCAAAAGTGTTTGCACTTCTTCATCCGTAAACCCAAACTGCTCGTCAAAGCGTGTATCTGCGATTGAAAGCACTTTAAAATTATTTAATCCTGTAAAAATACTTTCTTTTGAAACGCGGAGACACCCTGTCAAAACGGCAAACTGTAAAAAATCATTGGTTTTAAGTGCGTCCCCAAACATTGCTCGTATAAGTGATACCATTTCTCTGTAATAGCCATTCTGAAATGCTTTATCTAAAGGAACATCATATTCATCTATAATTATTATTGTCTTTTTACCATAATGTTTATAAAGGAGTTCAGATAATAATCTCAATGCTGACGC
>ENA-OOXY01001896-OOXY01001896.1-human-gut-metagenome-genome-assembly--contig:-NODE-1896-length-12414-cov-7.651994_pt1 | contig 12414 bp, 10 predicted proteins | sample MGYA00241593_ERZ501355 | MGnify/ENA primary metagenome ERZ501355 (study PRJEB25962, sample SAMEA2042739) | human gut metagenome | biome: human gut; feature: human-associated habitat; material: faeces... | reverse complement strand
TCTTTCCCTTGTCGGTGAGTGAGAGCTTTACCACACGCTTATCCTCCTCACTGCGGATACGGTTCACGTATCCCTTGCGGGTGAGACCATCTATTGCCTTTGTCAGCGTGCCCAGAGTGATAGACATAAGCTTGGCTACGGTGCCGGAGCGCTTTGGCTCATCGACTCCTATTGCCTCTATTATATGCATATCGTTGATAGAAATATCAGAAAATTCGTCTGTTATCAGACATCTGCCCTCTATCTCTGTCAAATCCTTGAACAGACACACCAATAATTCATTTAAAGTTTCATCTGCCGTCATAAATACCTCTTTCTATTGCCACTCTATGGCGCAGGCTCCCCATGTAAGTCCTGCTCCAAAGCCTGATAAAATTATTTTTTCCTCATGCTTTATCATACCATCTTTGCGGACTTTATCAAGCAAAATCGGCACACTTGCCGCAGAAATATTTCCACACTGCTGTAAATTGGTCGGAAATTTGTCCATAGGCTGCTTAAGCCTCTTGGCAACCGACTCAATAATACGGATATTGGCCTGATGCAGCACATAGACATCCACATCATCTGCGCTCCAGCCGATTTCATCAAGCAGCTCATTTATAGCCTTTGGCACTGTCTTTACCGCAAACTTGTATACAGCAGGACCGTCCATGGTGACATATCCACCGAGTGCAGACTGCTTTCCATTGTCGGTAAACGGATTGACTACAGGACGGTTGTCTCCGTCAAGCGCCTCACCGCCTTTTCCGTCCGAACCCTGTACAAAGCCCTTAAAAGCATCGCCCTCGTCTGTCACAACCGCTGCTCCTGCTCCGTCTCCGAAAAGTACACAGGTGCTTCTGTCATTCCAGTCCATTATTTTTGAAAGAACCTCTGCCCCCACTACAACTGCCTTGTGAAACCTGCCGGTCTTAAAATATGCATCCGCTGTGGCAAGCCCGAATAAAAAACCTGAGCATGCGGCATTTATGTCAAATGCCACTGCACTGCCTGCACCTATCTCAGCCTGAATCTGACATGCGAGCGATGGAACAATTTTGTCTGTGGATACGCTTGCCGCTATTATCAAGTCTATCTCACTTCCGTCAATCCCCGCATCCTGCAGCGCACTTTTTACTGCATCACAGGCAAGTGAGGTGGTTGTCTCAGTAGTTGCAATGTGTCTGTTTCTTATTCCTGTACGCGAGCTGATCCACTCGTCAGATGTGTCCATTATGGCTGCCAGGTCATCGTTTGAGACCACTCTCTGTGGCAGACAGCTTCCTGTTCCAACTATCTTCATAGAATTTCCTTTCCGGGACTAGAACTTGCGGAAACGCTTGTATCTTTCCTCCAAGAGCTGGTCCTTTGTCAATTTGCTTTCTTTTTCCAAGAATTTCTTCATGTTGCCCTTCATGTAATTTCCGATTGATGAAAGAGCATCCTCGTCGGCTCCGCCAAACTCAGGTATTATATCATCCACGACATCAAGCTCCTTTAAGTCGTGTGCTGTAATCTTCATTACCTCTGCGGCTTCCTTTGCACGCTTTCCGTCCTTCCAGAGGATAGATGCAAAACCCTCAGGCGAGAGGATTGAGTATGTGGCATTTTCCATCATCCACACTTCATTTCCTACAGAAAGAGCTAAAGCTCCGCCGCTTCCGCCTTCTCCTATCATGAGACAAAGGATTGGCACCTTGATGCCGCTCATCTCATAAAGGTTTCTTGCGATTGCCTCACCCTGTCCGTTTTCCTCTGCTTCCATTCCCGGATAAGCCCCTGATGTATTGACAAAGGTTATGATCGGACGGTTGAATTTCTCTGCCTGCTTCATGAGGCGCAGTGCCTTGCGGTAGCCCTCAGGTGATGGCATACCATAGTTTCTCTTTGCACAGTCCTCAAGGTCTTTTCCCTTGTGAACACCGATAACTGTGACCGGCTGGCCGTCTAAATATGCGATTCCGCCTACGATAGCCGGGTCATCGCGGAAATATCTGTCTCCGTGCAGCTCCATAAACTCATCAAAGATATAGCCCATATAGTCAACCGATGCAAGTCTCTTAATCTGTCTTGCAGCGCTGACCTTATCCCATACCTTAAATGGCTTAGCCTTTGCCTCGCGCTCCTTCATAAGCTCTGTCGGCTCGTAATTGTCGTCTGAGTGAAGCGGGTCAAAATTGGCATAGCCAGTGGTAGGTCTGTGAGCACGTAAAATCTTGTAAAGAGTCTTCTTTAAATCCTCACGCTCAACTATCATATCCACAAAGCCGTGCTCAAGCTGGAACTCTGCCCTCTGGAAGCCCTCAGGCAGCTTCTGTCCGATGGTCTGCTCGATAACACGAGGACCCGCAAAACCGATAAGTGCCTTTGGCTCTGCAAGAATGATGTCTCCAAGCATTGCAAAGCTGGCTGTCACACCACCTGTTGTAGGATCTGTGAGTACAGGCACATATAAAAGTCCTGCCTCTGAATGACGCTTTGCTGCGGCTGAGGTCTTTGCCATCTGCATCAGTGAAATGATACCCTCCTGCATTCTGGCACCGCCTGAACAGCAGAATAATATAACCGGAAGTCTTTCCTCTGTGGCACGCTCAAATGCGCTTGTGATTTTCTCACCAACCACATGACCCATGCTTCCCATCATAAATCTTGAATCAATTACACCAAGCACTGTCTCCTCGCCGTAAATCTTTGTCTTACCGATGACAATGCCCTCAGAAAGTCCTGTTTTCTCCTGAGTCTTTGCAATTTTCTCCTCATACTCAGGGAAATTAAGAGGATTTCCTGTTGTAAGCTCTGTAAACCATGGCTCAAATGCTTCCTTGTCGGAAACCATTCTGATTCTGTTTTTAGCACGCACACGGAAATAATAATTACACTCATAGCAGACGTATTTGTGCTGTTTTACAACTGATTTGAGCACAGTCTTGCCACACTTGGGACAAACGATTGTCTCAGGGACATCCTCTTTTGTTTCCTGTGCTGCACCGGCATTTTTGCCATCTGCGGCTGTTTTTGCGCTCTCAGCGTTCTTGGCTAAAGTCTCTTCAGCCTCTATATTTTTATCTTTCTTCTTGAATAACTTCATCATGTCTCCTTATGCAATTAACCTATTGCAAATGTAAGCTCCGCCATACAGGCGACCTTGCCGTTTACCCTGGCAACAGCCTTGCCCACACCGATAGGACCCTTAACCTTTATAATCTCAGTGGTCAGCTCCAGCGTATCTCCCGGAACCACCTTCTGCTTGAACTTGGCATTATTGATGCCTGCAAAATATGCAGTCTTGCCCTTCCACTCATCCTGACAAAGAATGGCAACTGCACCGGTCTGCGCCAAAGCCTCAATAATAAGCACTCCCGGCATCACCGGATTTCCCGGAAAATGTCCCATAAAATGTGGCTCATTCATAGTCACATTCTTCTTAGCCACACACTTTACGCCCGGCTGCAGCTCCTCAACCGTATCAATGAGAAGAAACGGACTGCGGTGCGGCAGAATATCCATAATCTGCTGCGTATTCATAATTGACATATACATCTATCCTTTCTCAATTTACTCCAAACTATCTACATGCTTCGCGCTCAATAACGTGGAGCCGGGAAGCACACAGTGTGTTCTGAATGAAAAATATGGACTGTCACGGCGTTCCATCCGCTCCAATAGCATGAAGCACTAACACCATATCACAGCCTGTCCGTGCAAAATGCCGTGACTGACTTCATATTTTTCACGAGGAATATACTGTGTGCTCCCCGGACCTCACAGCCTACATTCGCGAAGCCCCTAAAAAAGCAGAAGCTATTTATTTATAAGCCTTGAGCAGAATACTTGCATTATGTCCACCGAATCCCAGTGAATTGCTAAGTGCATACTCAACAGGCTCCTCATAGCTGTCCTTGCAGTAATTGAGGTCAATCTCCTCATCAGGAGTCTCATAGCCAACAGTCTTATGTATAAATCCATCCTGGATTTCCTTCACACATGTTATAAACTCAACAGCTCCCGCTGCTCCGAGCAGATGTCCTATCATAGATTTTGTTGAATTGATTTTAAGATTTGCAGCCTCATCACCGAACGCAAGCTTGATTGCTCTTGTCTCAAAGAGATCATTGTGATGTGTGCCTGTTCCGTGAGCATTGATGTATTTTACATCTGCCGGTGTGACACCTGCATCGCTCATGGCATTGGTCATGGCTCTTGCTGCGCCTGCGCCATCCTCCTGCGGAGATGTGATATGGTATGCATCCGATGAGCAGCCGTATCCGACTACCTCTGCATAAATCTTTGCGCCTCTTGCCTTCGCATGCTCAAGCTCTTCAAGGATAACTACTCCTGCGCCCTCACCCATTACAAAGCCGCTTCTGTTCTTGTCAAACGGAAGTGAACACTTTGTCGGATCATCTACTGTAGAAAGCGCTGTGAGTGCTGTAAATCCTGCGATTCCGATAGGACATACACTGCCCTCTGTACCACCGGCTACCATCACGTCAGCCTCACCGTACTGGATGCTTCTGTATGCCTCACCGATTGTGTTTGTTCCTGTTGCACATGCAGTTACTACATTGATGCATTTTCCCTTAAGACCAAACTGGATAGAAACATTTCCTGCTGCCATGTTACAGATCATAAGTGGAACAAGCAGAGGATTGACTCTGTTTGGTCCCTTTTCATAAAGCTTTTGTGTCTCGCGCTCCATAGCCTGAAGACTTCCGACACCTGAACCGATGGCACATCCAACCATGTATGGATCTTCCTTTTCGATATCAAGTCCGCTGTCATCAATTGCCTGCTTTGCTGCAGCTACAGCGTACTGTGAGAATGGCTCCATTCTCTTTGCTGCCTTTCTGTCCATAAAATCCTGTGGGTTAAAGTCCTTAAGCTCTGCTGCAATGTGACATTTATAATCTGTTGTGTCAAATTTTGTGATATGGTCAAAGCCGATTTTTCCGGCCTTTACCGATGCCCAGAAATCGTCCACATTATTTCCGATTGGTGTTACTGCTCCAAGTCCTGTTACAACTACTCTTCTACTCATATTGCCATTCCTCCGTCAACAGACAGCACCTGGCCTGTGATGTAGCCTGCTGCATCTGATGCTAAAAATAATACTGCGTTTGCGATATCCTTTGTGTTTCCCGGTCTGCCAAGCGGAATCTGTGATAAAAGATTCTCCTTTGCCGCATCGGCAAGCACATCTGTCATCTCTGTCTCTACAAAGCCCGGTGCCACTGCGTTTGCTGTGATTCCCCGGCTGGCAAGCTCTCTGGCTACAGCCTTTGTGAGTCCAATAACTCCTGCCTTGCTTGCGCTGTAGTTGGCCTGTCCTGCATTTCCGAGTATTCCGGAAACTGATGAAATATTGATAATTCTTCCTGATTTCTGCTTCAAGAAATAGCGTGACATGTGACGGATTGTGTTGAACGCACCCTTAAGGTTTGTGTCAAGCACTGCGTCATAGTCTGCCTCGCTCATCTTCATGATGAGACCGTCTCTTGTGATTCCTGCGTTGTTTACGAGGATATCTATGTGCTTGTACTCCTTGATGAGCGCTGTTATCATATTCTGGCACTCATCAAAATCAGATACATTGCACTGATAAGAAACTGCATCACCGCCTGCTGCCTTTATCTCTGCAACAACGGCATCTGCCTTTTCCTTTGAACCATTATAATTTACTATTACAAAGGCGTGTGCTGCGGCAAGTGTAAGAGCTATCTGTCTTCCAATTCCACGGCTTGCGCCTGTAACCAGGGCATTTTTACCTGTTAACATACTTTTCAAAATCCTCCAGTTTATCTATGTTTACGACTTTTACGTCTCTATTTATCTTTCTCATAAATCCGCTGAGTGAGCGTCCCGGTCCGATTTCCACAAACTCATCTGCACCGTCTGCGATAAGGCGCTCGATGGTCTGCTGCCAGCGTACTGACGATGAAACCTGCTTTGTCAGATAATCCTTAACGTCTGCCGGTGACTTCACATAGTCTGCTGTGACGTTTGTGATATATGGCACCTTGATATCGTGGATTTCTACACTCTCAAGTGCATCTGCGAGCTTTTCGCCTGCGCCCTTAAGCATTGCTGAGTGGAAAGGTCCGCTTACCTTGAGCGGTACACATCTCTTGGCGCCTGCCTCGCTGCATGCTGCTGCGGCGGCATCTACTGCTGCCTTTTCTCCTGTGATAACAATCTGTCCCGGGCAGTTATAGTTGGCTACCGATACCACTGAATTTGTCTCATCTGCTGTCTTTTTGCAGATATCCTCAATGACCTGCGGATCAAGTCCTAAAACCGCTGTCATGGCTCCACCTGTAGGAACTGCCTCCTGCATGTAGATTCCTCTTTTTCTGACAACTGCGAATGCATCTGCCATGGTCATGGCTCCTGATGCGATGAGAGCACCATATTCCCCAAGGCTTAAGCCTGCTGTGACATCAGGTGTGATACCTTTGTCAATGATTGCCTGATATATAGCTGCCTCAACTGCAAGCATACATATCTGTGTGTACTCTGTAATATTCAGCTTGTCATTTTCCTCAAAGCATAATGCCGGAATATCCAAGCCTGTCTGTTCACTGGCAAGGTCGATTACTGCCTTTGCATTTGGCATTGTATCGTAAAACTCCTTACCCATTCCTATATACTGTGAGCCCTGTCCGGGAAACATAAATACTCTCTTACCCATTTTCGGTTTCTCCTTATTTCTGACAGGATACCGTAAGCCACTCTTTTCAGGCGCCCCGGTATCCTTAAATTTACATGTAAAAGTGAATACTGTCTATTTGTTCAGTCCCACTACATCCTCAATGATTTCTTTGCAGGTTTCCTCTTTCTTTACGAGGCCTGCGCTCTGACCTGCCATGACGCTGCCATATACGGTATCTCCGTCTACAACGGCTTTTCTGAGTGCGCCAAGTGTCATTTTTTCGAGCTCTTCAAATGGAGCTCCTTCCTTTTCCAGCTTGAGATATTGTCTGGTCATCTTGTTTCTGAGTACTCTGATCGGATGACCTGTGCTCATTCCTGTAACCTCAGAATCTATATCCTTGGCCTTAATGACCTTCTGCTTATAGTTTTCATGTACTATCGATTCTTTTGCGGTGACAAAGCGTGTCCCCATCTGGACTGCCTCCGCACCGAGTGCAAATGCCGCATTAAAGCCTCTGTTGTCTGCAATTCCGCCTGCTGCGATAACAGGGATGCTCACTGCATCAACAACCTGTGGCACAAGTGTCATGGTAGTCTGTGCTCCGATATGTCCGCCTGACTCCATTCCCTCGGCGATTACTGCACTTGCCCCGCCTCTCTCCATGAGCTTTGCGAGTGCTACGCTTGCAACTACAGGGATTACGATGACGCCTGCTTCTTTCCACATATCCATGTACTTTGCAGGATTTCCTGCGCCGGTGGTGACTACCTTTACCTTTTCCTCGGCGATGATTTTTGCTATCTCATCGGCCTCCGGATTCATAATCATGAGGTTGACTCCGAACGGCTTATCTGTCTCCTTCTTTGCAGCGACTATCTGCTCCTTTACCCATGAAGCCGGGGCTCCGCCTGCTCCGATGATGCCAAGTCCGCCTGCATTGGACACAGCGCTGGCAAGCTCATGGGTTGCTACCCATGCCATGCCACCCTGAATGACCGGATATTTGATTCCAAGAAGCTTTGTTATTCTTGTCTCCATGTCTTTTAAGCCTCTACACCTTTGTTCTTAAGATACTCAATGATGTCGTTTACTGTTGCGATTTTCTCTAAATCCTCTGAAGGGATTTCTACTCCGTACTCCTCCTCGAGTGCCATTACAAGCTCGAAAAGATCTAATGAATCTGCCTCAAGATCCTCCTTGAAGTTTGACTCTAATTTGATATCATCCTCGTCGATTCCTAACTGATCTGCTACGATTTCCTTGATTTTCTCCAACATATTTCTGTTCTCCTTTTTCTGTGTTTATTTTCAGTTTTGTGTGCTGGTATATTTGCACTAGTTTGCATGTCAAATATTTTCATCATCAAATCATTTGACAGTGAAAGTATATCACATTTTAAATAGTTGTCAAGTCAAAGTATTTTTATTTTTCATTTTTTATATGATACGGGACAATGATATACAATAAAAAAAGCAGAACAAGTATTTCTACCTATTCTGCTCATTTTTACATAATTTAATTGTTTAGATATAGATTATCTACCGGCTGTTCGCCATCTGCTTCACATAGTCGAGTGCCTTCTTAACCGGTGGGATTGATATCACTATGATTGTGATAATTCCCTCTGCAGCAAGGTATGAACCATTGTAGGTCACTGAATATATGAGCGCATCTATCGTCTTGTTTCCTATCGTGACAGGTGCGTATGCTGCAAAGAACACAACTCCCGACAGCACTGCAAAGAAAAATCTACTGGGCTGCTCCGCCTCCGGTGGTACCACCGGTAGCTCCACCTGTGTTGTCCCCGGTATTCCCACCTGTGTTGCCACCATTATTTTCTCCGGTATTTCCGCCTGTGTTGCCACCATTGTTTTCTCCGGTATTTCCGCCTGTGTTGCCACCGGTGTTTTGTCCACCATTTCCGCCTGTGTTACCACCGTTGTTTTCTCCGGTATTTCCGCCTGTTGTTCCGTCTGTATTGTCTCCGGTATTTCCACCTGTGTTGCCACCAGCAGCATCTGTCTTATTCGGGTTTGTTGTGGTCTTATCCGGTGTTGTGGTTCCTGCATCAGGTGTGGTCACTGTCTGATCTGTAGGATTATTCTGCGTCTGGTCATCGGCAGGTGTATCCTGTGTCTCCTGGCTGTCCTGATAATCATCCGATATTTGGGCATATGGCAGGAAATCTATTGGTGTAAGGTCAGCATGTATCTGATCCATGTAGTTCTTCCATATTTCTGCCGGGTAAGAGCTTCCTGTCAGTTTTTTGACTGTCTCAGGCATATCGCAGCCTACCCATACACATGTGGTGTAGTATCTGGTAAAGCCACAGAACCAGCCATCCTTCTTATCGTTTGTGGTTCCGGTTTTGCCGGCGCAAGGCATGCCATTGTCCAGATTAGCGCTACGTCCGGTTCCTGATTTCATAACATCTGTCATGACATCTGTCATCATACGTGATGCTGTCTCTGTATATATGACTGTGTCCTTCTGCGATGATGTATATATGATATTGTTGTCAGAATCCACAATCGACTTTATACAGGTCGGATTCCTGTACATTCCATCGTTCTCAAGTGTTGAATATGCAGATGCCATCTCCAGTGTGGATACACCTGTTGTAAAACCTCCAAGTGCTGTTGCTGTGACATAGTCATCCTTTACGATATTGGTAAAATTCATATCCTTGAGATACTGTAAGCCTACCTTTGGTGTGAGCTCATCATATAGCTGCCATGCTACAGTATTCAGTGACTTTTGAACGGCAAACCTGATAGTCACATCACCGTAGTATGAATCACCCGAGTTAGACGGTCCTCCATCAAACTTGTGGTCATTTACGACGGTATCCGGTGTCTTACCACGCTCAAATGATGGTGTATACACAATGAGTGGCTTGATTGAGCTTCCCGGCTGGCGATGGCTTTGGAAAGCACGGTTTAGCGTATGACTGACCGCATCCTGGCTTCGTCCACCAACTATTGCAACCACCTCGCCAGTGTCGTTGTCTATACAGGTTGCAGCACTCTGCAGCTTAAATGTGCCATCATCGGTCGTGTCTGTGAAGTCCAAAAGCGTCAGGTCAATTGAATCCTGAAGCTGCTGCTGCATAGTCAGATCAATTGATGTATAAATCTTGTAACCGTCTGAGTAAAGCTTTTTCTGACAATATGAATACATCTCATCATACGAAGCATCATACTCCTTTTCTTCATCGTCTGAGTCAAAGTAATACTTGAACTTGAAGCCCTCATTCTCCATGAGCGCCCTCGTAGCGCAGTAATATGCATAGGTATCCACATAATTGTACTTGACCGTGTCATCCTTCTCAGGCATATTGAGGGTAATCTCCTCGTTTATGGCGGCCTCATATTCCTGCTGTGTGATTTTGCCATCTTCCTTTAGATTTTTCAATATGAGATTGCGACGTGTCAATGTATGATCCTTATTGTTTATCGGGTCATAGTATGTCGGGCTGTTCGGAATCGCACACAAAAATGCAGTCTGCGACAAATCAAGATCCGAAAGCTCACAGTTAAAATAGCCATGGCACGCTGCCTGAATACCATAATATCCGTTCATAAAATAGACATTATTCAGGTAGAACTCCATAATATCGTTCTTTGAATATTTCTTTTCAAGCGCCATCGCTATGAACATTTCCTTGACTTTTCGCTGCCAGTTCTTGTTCGTATCCAGGTAAATATTTCGGGCGAGCTGCATCGTGATGGTACTGCCACCCTGGGTAATTCTCTTGTTTTTTATAATTGACTTTGCGGCACGCACTATTGCCTTTATGTCCACACCATTGTGCTTATAGAACTTCTTGTCCTCGATGCTGACCATACAGTTTACGAAGTTCTGCGGTATATCCTCATACTTCACATAGTCAGCCTTTTTGGTAGTGGCCGTCTCGGATATCTCATCACCGTTTGTATCGTAGAGTGTACTCGTGCGCGCCGGTAAAAATGTGTTTTTGTCAGATTTCTGCACGAGCTCTACCGCCTCTGAGTGAAGCTTCGCAACCTTGTCTGCATAGCCTCCAAAGTAATAAAAGCATAATCCACCGAGAATCAGTACCATCAGAAAAATCTGAAGCTTTATGAAAAACCAGAAAACGCGATGCTGCTTTTTCTTCTTTTTCTTTTTCTGTTTTGCCATTTCTAAACGTTACCTCCAAACTATCGGTATACCATTGTATATCGGCATACTTTATAGATAATTGACAACTATATCCAATATGTACTGTCTATTATACTACAATGCCTCAACATCAGATAATTAATAATTGATTAATTTTCTATTATATACCTTTATAGCACAAAAGGAAGCTAATTGCTCCCTTTATCAAACTATTTTACATCTTTATTACTGTTGTAGTCAAGTAAATAGTTTTTTACAATGCTTTTCGCTATCTCTAGCCAAGCTGGTCAGCCAGAAATTCTGCTGCTGCACCCGCCAGCTTTTCGGCAATCTCAGACTTATCGGCTTTTTCATCGAAGGTACATAGTATAACGGCTCCCGCACTATCACCATCATGCACTATTACTGCTATTGCCTGCGCTTCACAGTCAGCTTTATCGTCCTTCACCACAGGTATCAGGGTATCGTCTTTTTTACTGTACAATGCACTTTTTCTCTTATCCATAATATTCTCGAGTTCTTTTGACAAAGCCTTGCCTATATAATTTTTGTGGTTTTTGCCGGCTGCCGCTATTATCTCATCCCGGTCTGCCACACATACCGTGGCACCGGTTACCTTTGACAGGCTCTGTGCATATGCCTGTGACATATTCTTCAGGCTTCCCACCTGCGAATATTTCTTTAGCACTATCGTCTCGTCTGCATCCATATATATTTCCAGTGGGCTTCCCTCTTTTATATGCAGCATCCTGCGAAGCTCCTTTGGTATGACTATTCTGCCGAGGGAATCTACTCTTCTGGTCAATCCTGTGATTTTCACTTTATTGTCCTCCGGTTACTTTTTTGCATTTGCATTCATGCTTTGGAGGTAGTATATGGGAATTTGAATAAAATATACATTCGGTATGCACTGATACAGTGCTCTTTCATAATAGCTTTCATAATAGCTTTTATAATGTCACGGTATGTTTTGAATTTGATAAGGTATCTATATCCATCAGCTCACGCTCATCTGCGATATCCACATATACACAGTCATACTTCTTTGCCACACTTCTGCCACCCTTATCACCCTCCAGTGATAAAAGCTGCGGGATAAGCGATGAATGAAATACACACGGATTGCCTACAGCATCTCCACAGCGAAGCGAAAAAGCCAATCGCATATTCCATTTATTTTCAAGTACTTTGTCTATTAATTTAATCACGCTTTGACTTTTTAAATATGGCTGGTCAGCTACTGCAAACATGTAGTAGTCCTCTGTTTCGGCTGTATTATGTAACGAGCCACTGTTTTTTTCCGGCTTTTTCTGCCACACACTGCTTTGCCCCATCTGCATACCGGTCTTTTTCTGCTCATGCACAGCCATAATTCCTGCCTTTATGGTGTAGGATATGCCTTTTTCGCTGTCCGGACTTAAGACTGCATGGCAATCAGGGATAGATGAGCAGTAGTCCAGTATTTCCCGGTAACGTGTAACGACGGTTATATCTATGACCGGGTTATTCGATTCTGCATTTTTTAATTTATTATATCTATCTTTAATTTCTACCAAACGTTCAAGCAGATGCCTGTACATAGGTTTTCCATCCAGCTCATAAAACAGCTTGTTACTTCCAAAACGGCGGCTGTTTCC
>ENA-OOXY01001866-OOXY01001866.1-human-gut-metagenome-genome-assembly--contig:-NODE-1866-length-12590-cov-2.568568_pt1 | contig 12590 bp, 10 predicted proteins | sample MGYA00241593_ERZ501355 | MGnify/ENA primary metagenome ERZ501355 (study PRJEB25962, sample SAMEA2042739) | human gut metagenome | biome: human gut; feature: human-associated habitat; material: faeces... | reverse complement strand
CCTGCGCCTGGGGACCATATACGTTGTGAATAATGATAGGATGGGAAGGATTCACCTATTCTTTAGAAATTTACTGTTTCTTTTAGAAAATAGACATACTTTGCTCACATTTCTTCCCTATACTATAACTTAGATAGTTGATGAACCACTCAAAACTATCTCCCCCCTCATTATGAAAGAGCAGCCCGCATATCCGCGGGCTGTTCTTATTTTTTGTCTTTTTGCACCCCACGTAACGTAAATGCCGCCTGCGGTCGGGGAAAACATCCCGACCGCAGGCGGCCTCACAATCTACCGTGGAATCACATTACTCTTCCGCAGCTTCAATTGCTGCAGTCTCGATAATAAATTTCACGCTTCCATCCATTCCATTTGCCTTACCACTGTAAGAAGTATAAGCGCATTTATCCGAATTCAGCGCCTGAATCCGATCCAGTACATCTCCCAGATCATCCTCAAAGGTACTCTTCAGCTTGCTGGTACCCTCTTCTTCAAACTTCTTCGTACCGTCAGCCAGTTCTTTCGCCCCATCGGACAGCTCGTCAATACCATCAACAACCTTGCTGCTTCCCGATTTCAGATCAGAAGCTCCGCTTGCCAGAGAAGAAGTTCCATTTGCCAGTGTAGAAGCTCCGCTCGCCAGCGTAGATGCTCCGCTTGCCAGCGTAGAAGCTCCGCTGTTCAGTTCAGAAGCTCCGCTTGCCAGGGAAGAAGTTCCGTTTGCCAGTGTGGAGGCTCCGCTTGCCAGCTGGGATGCTCCGCTTGCTACCTGAGAAGCACCGCTTCTTAAGCTTCCGCTGTTTGCAGAAAGTTTTGCAGATCCATCGCTTAACTGGCTTCCCAGCTGTCCAAGACCTGCGGTCAGCTGTGTCGTGCCGCCCTGCAGAGTCGTAACACCCTCAACCAGAGCCGGTGCATTTGCTTTCAGCTGGCTTGCGCCGGAAAGCAGCGTATCATTGTAAGCACTCAGCTGAGTGAATCCTGCGTTCAGTGCATTGATGCCTGCTGTTGCTTTTGCAAAACTCTCATTTGTGCTGCTGTACAGCTGGCTCACACCTGCGGACAGAGTACCGATGCCCTTGTACAGAGCGCTTCCGCCTGCATCAAGCTGTGCCACACCCGCGGTCAGTTTCTGCATTGCACCAAGATTCTGCTCAACAACTGCTTTATTATCGGTGATGGTCTGCATCTGTTTCTGCATGGTCTCAAGCTGCGGCATCAGAGCTGCAACCGTCTTCTGCAGATCACTGTACTGGCTCTTGATGTCGCTCATCTTCTGCTGCATTGCTGCAAGACCGGAGAGATCCGGGCGCTCGATTTCGAAGTTCAGTTCCGGAAGAGTAATCTGCGGAGCTGTAACCGGAGTAACCGAAACGGTTCCTGCGGAAGCGGAAACGCTGACACTTCCGATCTGGTTTCTTGCTTTACTTAAGGAATCTGCAAGCTCTGTATTTCCGGCGCTCTTAGCTGCGGAAATCTGTGCATCCAGTGCAGCCGCTGCTGCAGAGAGCTGATCATTTGCCTGTTTTGCTGCATCGGCGGATGCCTGGCTTGCTGCTGCATCAGCTGCGCTCTGTGCTGCTGCTGTTGCTTCCTGGTTCAGCTGTGCTGCTGCTCCGTCTGCCCATGCCTGAACCTGTGCTGCCATCTGGGTTCCCATCTGCGTTGCCTGATTCGTGATCTGTGCCTCCAGACCGCTTAAGTAGCTCTCAAGTCCTTTGGACAGCGTATCCATCTGGCTCATCAGCTCGTTGCCGTTTGTCATCATGCTGTTGACAGATCCTGCGATTGTGGTGTTCAGAACCTCGGAGAGTGCCTCGGTCTCGGAGATCAGGGTAGAACCGGTGCTGGTCATGCCGTCTACCATCGTCAGAAGGCTCTGTACCTCGGTGCTCTGCAGCTGCTCGTTCAAACTGGTCAGTCCTTCGGAGAGCTGTTTTGCTCCTGCTAAAATATCATTCTCATCTTTTCCGTCGAGTGCTGCGTTCAGTGTTGCGATTGCACTGTTTACCTCGGTCAGGCCGTCTGCCAGAGGCTGAAGCTTCTCAGCGCCTGCTGCAAGCTGTTTCTCGCCTGCTACATAAGAAGCAACGCCGTCGGACAGCTGTGTTGTTCCGTCGGTGTACTGTTTTACGCCTGCAACGACTTTATTCACACCGTTTACATACTCGGTTACGCTTCCAGTCAGCACACCGTTCTTTCCAAGATACGTCTGGATTGCTTTATTCAGGGTATCAGCGCCCTCGGTATAGGAGTTTACGCCGCTTGCCAGGGAAGAAGCTCCGCTGTTTAAGGTGGATGCTCCGTTGGACAGGGTAGCTGCTCCGCTGTTTAAGGTAGAAGCTCCGCTGTTCAGAGTAGAAGTTCCGTTTGCCAGAGTCGATGCTCCGCTTGCCAGTGTGCCGGCTCCGCTGTTCAGCTCGTCAGCGCCGTCTTTTAACGTTCCGATACCGTCATCCAGCTCTTTGTAGCTGTCTTTTAAAGTATCCACACCATCGGAGAGTGCCTTGGAACCGTCAACCAGTTCCATTGCAGCATCCTCAAGATCACTCAGTGCATCCTTCAGGTCATCGTATCCGGTGATGTTGTCGGTATCGATGGTGTCGAGAACATCGTCAAGTGCAACGGTGAAGGTAGAATCCAGAGAGAAGTTCTCCACATCTGCAGTGATCTCCAGGCTTTCCGGCAGTTCGAAATCGCTGTCACCGGATACCAGATCTTCAAGGGAATCGGAATTTAATCCCAGGCTTTCCTGCAGGCCCGGCATACCAAATCCGATTACGATGTTTCTGCTTCCATCGGAAATGACTTTACCATTGTCGATCTTGACATTGGAGAAAGTATCCTGCGGAAGAATCATTCCGGTCATCAGGACGAATGGGGTGTACATCGTCTCTTTCTTGCCGTTGATGTCAACCGTTGTCTTTGTGTTGTTTGTATAGTCAACTTTGATTTTCAGTTTTCCGCTCTTTCCGGCCAGGTCATCCGGTTTGATTTCCTTGCCGTCCAGATAATAGGTGAACTTCACGGAAACCGGAGGCTCTTTTGTGGTTGTTCCCTGATAATAGATATCCTCGCCGTCTGTCTGCCAGGTCAGCTTGTTTCCGCTCTGGGTGAACTCCTCGTCGCCCTTTACGTTTTTGATGTCCTTCAGTTCACTTTCATCTTGCAGGTTCTTTTCCGTTCCTGCGTTCTTCAGCCAGTTGGATACGGTGATCTGATCTTCCGATCCGTCTGCATTTGCATTTACATATACGGTTTCTTCTTTGGAAACCGCTGCGTCCTCTCCTGTCGCTGCATAAACCGGAGCAGCTCCCATAACAGCAGCCATACCAACAGCAAGACCAGACATCATCTGTTTTCTCAGTTTTCTGTTTCTATTCATTGTGATAAACTTCCTTTCTGTGGTTTTTATAATGGTTTTTTATGATGAAATCCAGGATCATAAGAGAAGTAAAACCCGCTCGGAGTAAGATACTGCGGGATACTGTTTCCCTCAGATCGAGGATGTTTTTCCTATGCCTTTCAATCATCTAATGTTATAACGCAAAAATGACTCTTAGTCAACATTAAATACTGCACAAAATTGACGATCGGTCATTTTTTTCTTCGTGCATAGTCACAAAAATGAGAAAATTAGTCATTTTCCCTTTGACAGTTTCCATGTATGATACCTATAATTATAGGCAGGATAATGACACACGTTTTTGATATCTTTCAGGAAAGGAGACTCTCTGTGGGAAAAATTGATAATAACAAACAAATGAAGCGTGAGTCCCTTCTGGACTCTGCTTTCTCGCTCTTTATCGACAACGGCTTTAATAAAACCTCTATTTCGGACATCGTGAACAACGCCGGCGTTGCAAAGGGCACTTTCTATCTTTATTTCAAAGATAAATACGATATTCGAAATCATCTGATTGCGCACAAGGCAAGCCAGATATTCCAGGCAGCCTATGCGGATCTGCTGCGCCATCCGGACATCCAGGATTTTGAGGAGCAGGTGCTTTTCATCACCGACAATATCCTCGATCAGTTTGCTGCCAACCACAGCCTTGTGACGCTGATCTCCAAGCACTTAAGCTGGGGGTTCTTCAAAAATTCGCTTACATTTTCTCCGTTCAGTGACGCACCTGCTATCTACACAATTTACGAATCGCTGCTCTCTCACGCGGCATATACGTACCGCTCACCGGAGCTGATGTTCTATATGATTCTGGAACTCGTAAGCGGCACAAGCTACAATGCCATCCTGTATCAGCAGCCAATCCCGCTTGAGGACTTAAAGCCGGAGCTCTACGACGCCATCCGCGGCATTTTCAAACAGTTCCGGATCCGTAAAAAACGGAACGTAACAGAAAGTACGGAAAAAACAATTTCGTCAGCACAGCAGCCTGATCATCCGGCTCCATTAAGGGCAGCGCAATAAAAAAATACTTTCGCGGAATCTTCCAACCAAAGAAACCACGAAAGTATTTTTTTGTCTTTTTTATGATACCTGCGTTTCCAGATATTCGGCAATCCGCTGCTCCATCACCGGGACGAGCCACTCAGCGTAGCCGGCCTTCATCGGATGGATCGGATCCTGGAGATACAGTTTCCGTTTTTCCGGCGAAATGCTGTTGATCCGTTCGTCATTCCAGAAATCAATCACGCCGATCTGCCATTTTTCCTGAATTTTCAGAAGTGCTTCCACCATCTTTGCGTACGTATCGGAATCATACTGTGGGTTAGTGTAGAACATGACCCTGCAGTGCCACGTTTCTTTTGCATACGCAATGATGTACTCGATCGCACCGCAGACGGTTTTGACATCGAAGCTGTCCAGATCACGGGATTCCGAAATTTCGCCGAGCGGGCTGTTGCGCGTTGCATCGTTCGTGGAAAGCTGGCAGATAAACAGATCCACCTGACGCTCCGGGTCGAGATTGTCGCGCATGCGCTCGATGTAGGAATCCTCACAATTATCAATCAGTGTTGTTCCATTGACCGCTTCTTTGATGCAGATACAGCTGTCTTTTTTCGCTATGTACTCCGCGAACGCATTGTTGTGGGCCGCAAATCCCTTCGTCACGGAAGATCCCAGGAAGACAACCGTCTTTCCTTTTAACGGACTCGTCTTTTTAAACGGGATCCGGGAAACATCGTACCGGACGGAATTCCCTTTTTTGAAGTAACCAGTTTTCTTATTCATTCTATATACGCCGCCGGCAGCTAAGGCTGCGCCTCCTGCTGCCAGGATTCCGGCTATGATTTTTGCATCCATGGGTAAACCTCCATTATCTGAGTCAGTACAGATTTACAGATCCTTTCGGATCTTTTTTCGAATACCCCTATCTTACATCATTTTTTCGAAAATGCAAGTAAACTTTGTTGTCGATTTTGTTCCGATTTTGTTAACAAAGTTCGGCTTTTCTGTGTTTTGGTCGAATCCGCAGCGGTTCTGGCGAAAGCTTTCACCACTTTTTCCCAAAAAAGATTGACTCTCAAGTGTACTTGAGTGGTATAGTGAGAGTAAGATTTTATTTTATCACAAAGGAGAATTCTGTCATGAAAGAAACGGTTTTAGGCAGTCATCTGAGAAAAGTTCCTTCGATTGCAGTCGGATGCATGCGGCTTTCCGAAAAATCGAAAGACGAGATGAATCATTTCATCCATTCCGCGCTGGAACAGGGCGCATATTTCTTTGATCATGCTGATATTTACGGCAGCGGCATGAGTGAAACAGTTTTCGGTGATGCATTTGCCTCCGATCCTTCCCTGCACCGCGAGGATGTTCTGATCCAGTCCAAATGCGGCATCCGCCAGGGCTGCTATGATCTGTCGAAAGAGCACATTCTGGAATCGGTGGACGGTATTTTAAAGCGGCTGCAGACCGATTATCTCGATCTTCTGCTGCTCCACCGCCCGGACGCCCTCGTAGAGCCAGAAGAAGTTGCAGCAGCGTTTGATGTTCTGTTTGAGAGCGGAAAGGTCCGCCATTTCGGTGTTTCCAACCACAAGCCGATGCAGATTGCGCTTCTGCAGAAGTATGTCCGCCAGCCGCTCGTTGTCAATCAGGTACAGTTCAGCATTCCGGTTTCCAATCTTGTTGCAAATGGCATGGAAGTTAATATGGAGACACCGGGCTCGGTTGACCACGACGGAAGTCTGCTCGACTACTGCCGGCTTCATGATATTACGCTTCAGGCGTGGTCGCCATTCCAGATGCCGTCATGGAAGGGATGCTTCCTTGGAAGTGACGAGTATCTGGAGCTGAACCAGAAAATCCGCGTGCTGGCCGAAAAATACGGTGTCAGTGATACCACGATTGCAGCGGCGTGGATTCTGCGCCATCCGGCGAATATGCAGCTCGTCACCGGTACGGCAAGTGAAAAACGCCTGAAAGAGATTATCGCGGCATGCAATATTACGCTGACGCGGGAAGAATGGTATGAGCTGTATCTGGCGGCAGGTCATCCGCTTCCGTAAGTTTTTCTGTCCGCCCGTATGCGGAGCAAGGCTAAAATCCGTTTTTCGGATCCGGAATTGATTTATAACATCGGAAAAGCATTCCTTTGGATCTTGTCGATCTTCCGGAATGCTTTTCCCTTTTTCCTTTTCTTTTTTCATACAGCTATCTGCAATCCGCATTTGCTGCCTGCCCATAACCAAACAACTGCTCTGTGATTTATCAGATCTCTCCCACCAGATATCCCTGTTTTCCGTCGCGCAGGAAGATCGGCAGTGTTTCGATCGGCGCCTCGATTTCGTAGGCTTTTCCGCCCTCATAAACATCACCGGTATTTGCCAGCGTCCAGGACGCACCGGCCGGCAGATAAACGGTACGGCTCGTTGCTTTTGCCCGGACAATCGGTGCTACAAGGATGTCGGAGCCGAACATGTAAGCATCGGAGATGTCCCAGCACGCTGCATCCTCCGGGAACTCATAGAACATCGTTCTCATGACCGGTGTTCCTTTTTCGTGTGCTTCTGCCATCAGGCTTCTCGTGTAATCGCGCATTTTTTCGCGGACACCGATGAATTTTGTCAGGATTTCATAATTTTTCTCTCCGAAGCTCCATACCTCGTTGTCAGCTCCGGTTCCCTCACGCACTTCGCCAGCCTTGTTGATGATCTCTTCTCTCGGTCCCCGGTTTCCGTGAATACGCATAACCGGGCAGAAGGTACCAAACTGGAACCAACGCACAAGCAGCTCCTGGAAGTCCGGATCTTCGGTCACACCGCCGTGGAATCCGCCGATATCGGTTGTCCACCACGGAATGCCGCAAAGTCCCATATGAAGGCCTGCGCAGATCTGTTTGCGGAAGTCCTCGTAGGTTGAGAAAATATCGCCGGACCACACAAGCGCACCGTATTTCTGGCTTCCGAGCCATGCACAGCGCACAAGGTTGACAATATCTTCCTGCCCATTCTCTTTTTGTCCTTCGTAGAACATGCGGGAATACTCTCTCGGGTAAATATTTCCGATCTCTTCCACCGGGCCTGCGGCGTAGCGGTAGCACTCATACTCGTACGTCGAAAATTCCGGCTCTGCTTCATCCAGCCAGAAGGTGCGGATGCCGAGATCTGCATAGTTTTTCTTTACTTTTTCCCAGACGTACTTTCTCGTTCTCGGATTCGTTGCATCCAAAAAGACATTATTTCCATGGAACAGCATCTGAACATCAACACCTGCATTACTCTTCACAAGAAGTCCCTGCTGTTTCATTTCTTCGTAATTCTCGCTTCTCCAGTCGATCTGCGGCCAGATGGAAACCATCGTCTCAATGCCCATCTCGTGCAGCTCGTCGATCATTGCTTTCGGATCCGGGAAGTATTCCTCGTCAAAACGGTAATCACCGCATCTTGGCCAGTGATAGTAGTCGATCACAAAAACATCCAGCGGAATGCCGCGTTTTTTGTACTCGCGCGCCACGTTCAGAACCTGCTCCTGGTTGTAGTAGCGAAGCTTGCACTGCCAGAAGCCAAGGCCGTACTCCGGCATCATCGGAACTTTACCAATGGCATCTGCAAAGTGCTCTTCAATTTCTGCCGGGGTATCGCCTGCGGTTACCCAGTAGTCGAGCTGCTTTGTGGTGCGTGCCAGCCATTCCGTTGTGTTCGTTCCGAAATGAACCTCACCGACCGCTGCATTGTGCCACAGGAAGCCGTAGCCAAGGCTCGATACATAAAACGGAATGCTCGCCTGAGAATTACGGTGTGCCAATTCCAGGTTGCATCCCTTCAGGTTCATTCTCTCCTGCTGATACTGTCCCATACCATAAATCTTCTCATCCGGGTTGGAATCGAAGGATACTTTCAGCTGATAAGCGCCTCCCTTTAATGCACGGTAATCGTGTGCGCGCAGGCAGAGCGCTCCGCCGTTTGCGATCTCGGAGAGCAGCACCTTGCCCTTCTGATTCAGGAACGTAATCCGCAGCTTCTGTCCCCACGGCTGAAGCTCGAGAACCGCCTGGATTTTACCGTTTTTGATCGTCGCTTTCAGTTCATCCACCAGCTCAATTTCCGCTTCCATCGGTTCCGGATCAAGCAGTGCAATGCTTCCCTCTTCTATCTCCGAAAGAAGCGTACCTCTCACCCGAAGACTGTCCTTCTGCCACGGCTCCACCCGGACCGTCTCCCCATCCTGCCGGAAAATCAGCGCATTTCCCTGTTTTTCAAAATACTGCATAAAACCCTCCCTTTCCAGAACCCGCCGTTCCAAACGCATGCATGGGCTCTGCTCTTTTCGTTTACTTTCTACTTAGCATTATACTAACATTTCCGGCAGAATACTTGATCTTAATTTTCATGTTCTAACACTATTTTGATCTTTTTCAATTATTTCCCATTGAAATAAAGCTCTTTCTTAAGGAATCGGAATTCACCTTTCCCCTGCGTCCGTTTTTCAACGCAAAGAACCCCCGGAGCCATTACAGCCCCGGGGGTTCTCAGTATTTCATTTATTATGCAAGCTTCAAAGTATTAACCTTAACTCCAGGTCCCATAGTAGGAGCCAGAGTAACGCTCTTCAGGTACTGTCCCTTCAGAGTAGCCGGTTTTGCTTTGTTGATTGCACCGATCAGCGTCTGGAAGTTGTCGCTTAACTGCTCCTCAGTAAAAGAAGCTTTTCCGATTGGCACGTGGATAATGTTTGTTTTGTCAAGACGATACTCAATCTTACCTGCTTTGATCTCTTTAACGGCTTTGGTAACATCCATAGTTACGGTACCAGCCTTCGGGTTTGGCATTAAACCTTTCGGTCCAAGTACACGGCCCAGACGACCAACAACACCCATCATATCCGGTGTAGCAACAACAACGTCGTAATCAAACCAGCCATCGTTCTGGATTCTCGGGATCAGCTCCTCAGCTCCAACGAACTCTGCACCTGCTGCAACAGCCTCATCAGCTTTTGCGCCTTTAGCGAAAACAAGGACACGAACCTGTTTTCCGGTACCGTGCGGCAGAACAACTGCTCCACGGATCTGCTGGTCTGCGTGACGTCCGTCACAACCAGTTTTGATGTGAACTTCGATTGTCTCGTCAAATTTAGCAGTAGCTAATTTCTTAACTGTGGAAATAGCATCTGCCGGATCGTACTGAATGCTACGATCAACTGCTTTTGCAGCCTCTAAATATTTCTTACCATGTTTCATTGTCTAATAACCTCCTGGTGGTAGTTGCGGGAATCTCCCTCCCACGTCAATACGAGAAGATGTAAACTCTTCTTCTAAATTAGTCCTCTACAACGATACCCATACTTCTTGCGGTACCTGCGATCATGCTCATAGCTGCCTCAACAGTTGCTGCATTCAGGTCTGGCATCTTCATCTCTGCGATCTCACGAACTTTGTCCTTAGAGATAGTAGCAACTTTCGTTTTGTTCGGAACGCCGGAACCAGATTTCAGGTTGCAGGCTTTCTTAAGCAGAACTGCTGCCGGAGGAGTTTTGGTTATGAAGCTGAAACTTCTGTCTGCATATACAGTGATAACTACAGGGATGATCAGGTCTCCCTTATCTGCTGTTCTTGCGTTGAACTCTTTGGTAAACTGTACGATGTTTACTCCGTGCTGTCCAAGTGCAGGTCCAACCGGTGGTGCTGGTGTTGCTTTACCAGCAGGAATCTGTAATTTGATATATCCTGTAACTTTCTTTGCCATTTTACGGCACCTCCTAAATAAATGTGGTAATTGCGGGAATTTCCCTCCCACGAAACGCCCCTGGGGCATTTCTTACATCTTCTTGACTTCTGCGAAACTTATTTCTACCGGCGTTTCGCGGCCGAACAGCTCAACATTGATGGTAACCATCTGTTTTGTATCATTGATACTCTGAATCAGTCCGGTTGTATCCTTCCATGCGCCGCCTGTTACAACGACTGCATCGCCGACTTCAAGGTCAAGCTCAACCTTTTCCTCACCACCGGTGATTCCAAGGTTCACCATTTCCTCATCCGTAAGCGGTACCGGCTTGGATCCCGGTCCTACGAAGCCCGTAACACCTCTGGTATTGCGGACAACATACCAGGTATCGTCGTTCATGATCATGTTGATCAGAACGTAGCCCGGAAACAATTTCCGGAGTACCTGTTTCTTGGTTCCGTTCTTGACTTCAACAACTTCTTCCATAGGAACACGTACTTCCAAAATCTGATCCTCAAGATGACGGTTCTCAATTGTTTTCTCAATATTGGCTTTTACTTTGTTTTCATAGCCCGAATAGGTGTGGACTACATACCAGTTTACTTCTGACATTCTGACACCTTTATCCTTATTTGATCAATAAATTGACGAACTCGATTACAGCGCTGTCAACCAGGGTGATTAACCCGCAGGTTACTGCAGAGATCGCTACGACTGCAACGGTCTGCTTGCCCAGCGTTTTGTTGTCAACCCAGATGATTTTTCTGAACTCTGCTTTCAAGCCCTTGAACCAGCTCTTTTTGGATGCTTTTTTTTCAGTTTCTGCCATTGGATCACCTCTTACCAAAGATTATTTGGTTTCTTTGTGCATTGTGTGCTTTTTGCAGAATCTGCAGTACTTCTTTGTCTCCATTCTCTCAGGATGGTTCTTTTTCTCTTTTGTCATGTTGTAATTACGCTGTTTGCATTCAGTACATGCCAATGTGATTTTTACGCGCACGACTTCCACCTCCACTGTGTATTTGCGTTATCGCTTGTGATCCTTGCGGATCAGCGGCGGTCTCTTCATTTCTGCCCTGTTTTTGCTGCTCGTACTTCAGCAATTTCAGGCATAAAAAAAAGACCTTCTTCCATGTCGCTGATTTATTGTAGCACAGGAACTGCCTGTTGTCAACAAAATTCACCAAAGTACGCTGAGATTTTTTATCAGGATCGTATCGTTCACTGGTTTCCGACGAACTGTAACACCCTGTTTGTTCGAGGCGGTTCCGGACAGGAAATGATTCTGCGCGCAATTTTTCCTGCGCGCAGAACCGTTCTCCTATTCTTTCCCCCAAAAAAGCCTTACGCATCCGATCTGGAATACGCGTTTTTCATCTGGTTGCTGAGTTCAAAGAGTACCTTGTGCAGTGTTGCACCCGTCTCTTTTTTCAGCATTTCAGCGATTTTGTTGTTTGCTTCTTCTCTCAATTGTGTCTGTTTTGTTTCGTCTGTCTCCCCTGCAAGCAGCGCATCGTACTGATGGATCAGTGCATGGCCTTTTGCCATCACCTTTTCCTGATACCGTTCAATGTGGAAGATAGAAGACTTATAGGACGCATCTGCCATTGCTGCCACCATGCGGCTTGCCCAGTAGAAGTTATCTGTGGAAACCTCTCCCGTTGTGTTGGAAAGATACTCCGGTGTTGTCGTCACATCGGTGTAGAACGGAACCAGCACATTGAATGCATTTGACGCAAATGCAATCCACTGCAGAATGCCGTTGTCTCCTTTGTGATCCGGGCGCATCTGGATGACAGAAAGGAAATCGGTCCGGTTGACACCGATGGAGCGGTATGCCCCTTTCCACGATTTATCGCCGTATGCGGCATACGGGTCGTACGGTGTTCCCTGATAGTGGGAGGACAGTACGTATTTCACATCCTCTACGGTGATCTTCTTCTCCGGAACCATCATCCACGGAATATCGTCGGATACCGGTGTATAATCGGCATACGGTCCGTCCCATTTTTTCGTGTGCGGGTTCAGATAGCGCTCCATGAACCAGGCACGCGGTGTATTGTAAACGTGATCGGAATCATCGTGGCTTCCGAAGGCATCGCGCGGATTAAAATTTCCATCCATAGAAAGATCCAGATGATATGTTTCAATAAATTCTTTCAAGTCTGCTGAGCACATATATTCCTTCTGCTCGCCGAGTGCATCCTCCAGATCAAAATGGTCGATGCCAAGCTGATTCGGCATGGCCACATAATGGTCATCCGGCACTTTCACTGCCATCCAGTGATGGCCGCCGATGGTTTCCAGCCACCAGATTTCGTTTTGATCCTGGAAAGCAATTCCATTCATCTCATAGGTTCCGTATTTCTCCAGGATACTTCCAAGACGGATTACCCCTTCGCGGGCGCTATGAATGTATGGAAGAACAATGGATACAATATCTTCCTCTCCGATTCCACCGG
>ENA-OOXY01001854-OOXY01001854.1-human-gut-metagenome-genome-assembly--contig:-NODE-1854-length-12679-cov-3.556717_pt1 | contig 12679 bp, 11 predicted proteins | sample MGYA00241593_ERZ501355 | MGnify/ENA primary metagenome ERZ501355 (study PRJEB25962, sample SAMEA2042739) | human gut metagenome | biome: human gut; feature: human-associated habitat; material: faeces... | reverse complement strand
CCGTTGGGCGCCGGGCGATGTCGGGCGCGGTACGTCCGCGAGCAACGGCCGCAAGAACACCATCGACTGTCTGCTGGGCGGCAATGAGACGCTCTATTGGACGGCGGTGCTGGATGTAAATATCAACGATCCCGACGAACGTTACAACCTGAAGGATCCTTACCGCGATGCGCTGCACGCCGTGCTGATCCGCAATCGGGATCTGGACGGGGACAACGAAGTGGATGCGAATGAAATCCGGTGGTATCTGGCCGCCAAGGACCAGTTGGTCGATCTCTATATCGGCGAATCTGCGCTGGACGAAGATTCGCGCCTTTATCCGGAGAACCCCGCCGATCGCGGCAACATGACGCGCTGGCACTACACCTCCAGCTCGTACAACGCGAACGACGGGGGACCGTGGATACTTTGGTCCGAGGAGTGTGCGGCTCTGGGCAGTTACAGCTCCTCTTCCGGTTATATGGACGGACAGTTCGCCTACCGTTGCGTGCGTAATCTCGGCATCGACCTCGAGAATCCCGAAAAGGAGCCGAGCCCCCTGATTCCCAAAGTGACGGCTGCGGAGGACGACGGCACGTATCTGGTCGATTGTTCCAATCTGAGCCAGAAGGCGCGTCGCAACAGTTACGAAGCGGGACCCTCTTTGGGAACCCATGACGACCTGTCGCCGCAGAACCGTCCTTACAAATACTTTCGGGTGACGGCTGCGAATAATGACGGTATCTCTCCGAAGCCGGATTATTCCGGAGATCGTCTTTTCGGAAGTTGGAACTCCCAAAACTGGACTTATTATCAGACGGCGCAGACTGTCGTACAGAGAGGTTACAGGATACCCAATTTTCGCGAATTGCTTATCATGGCCACCCGTCTGCCGGAGGATGCATGGGTGAAGCGGGCGGAAGATAAGAGCGACAATCTTGTGCCGACAGACATGCACTTGGATTTGTATTATATGACCATCACCGATTTCAGCCGGAAAGGAATAAGCGAATTGGGCAAGGGCGGAGGTTTCCGCATGAATCCGCGGGACCTGACCCTAGGTGCGATTCCTTCCCGGGGAGGGGATTTGGATGACGGATATATCCGTCCCGTCAAGGACGAGGAGATGTTGCCGTAACCCCTCCCCGGTCCGTCCGGACCTCTTTTCTAACCTTTTCCCTGCCGCCTTTCCCGGCGGGGAAAAGGTTTTCCGGATTCCGGCGATAGTCCGGTCCCTCCGCCCGCTATGAGGGGGAGAACGAAACGTATATAGAAGCATCGGCAGAGGACAGCGATAGTGTATTGTATGACAAAGAGATACGCGACAAACCCCGGACGCGCCGCACAAAACGAAACGTATAATTTGATATAATTTCGGTATAATAAACCGGACCAAATCCGGCGACCGCTATAATGTCGGTATAATTTCAGAGGGCAGAATCAGGCGATTCCGCCCTCTTTCGTTGTATTCGCGGCTCGTGTATGTCTAACGGCATTTTCGGCTCTACAAAGGCTATTTCAATAGCGGTTGAACGACGTTAAAACAGGGCGTCGTCCCTCCTTTCCTCGTGTAATACCTGCAATATGGAAAATCGGCAAAAATCGGATTGGACTTACATTTGGACTTACAAAATGGACTTACATTTTCCGGGAAATGGACTTACAAAACCCGGTTTTTGACCCTCTCCAAAACATAGGAAACTGCCCGAAAATCGGCGCTAAACCCCGAAAATCGGCGAATAGAAGGTAGGAAACTGCCCTATAATTTGGGGATTGATTTTTATTTAATCAGTTGATATTTATTCAATTAACTTATTTTATCCTACTTTGAGCGTGTGCGCACCCCTTTTGCATGATGCGATAGGGCCGCACGAGGGCCTATCGAATCGTATTATAACGCACGGATGGCATCGTTGATGCTCCTGCTGGGGAGTGCCTGCAACGATGACAACGGCGAGGGGGGGGGTAAAAATCCTCCTTCCATCGAGGTAGGTGAGGTTTCGTTCTCCGAACAGGACGGCACGGCCAAAGTCGAGGTCCGTCCCTCCGAAAACACCGAGACCTGGTATTGGAAATGCGCTCCGGCCGGGGAGGAGGCCGATTACGAATCGGTGACCGGAAACGAGGCGACGACGCTCGACCTGACCGTGACGGTGGATGTGGACTGTCTATGCCGAGAATGCGGACGGGAAAAGCGATGTCGTCACGAAAGATTTTAAGATCAGCTCTGCCGAGCTGAAGGGCGAACTGGTGGAACTCACGGTGAAGAACGTGACGGCTTTTTCGTTGGACGTGGATGTGAAGAAGAGCATCAAGTGCTCCAAATACGTGATCGCAGGCCAGCTCAAGAGCGCTTATAATGAAGAGTACTTCATCCAGTCGGCCGAAACGTCGCTGAATCCGAATCCGGATTATCCGATGCAGCCGTTCAACTGGAGCGACGAGAGTGCGACCTTTTCGGAGCATACGCTGACCAAGGGCCGGCTGGCCAGTGATCCCGAAAGCAACGGTTTCCAGATTCACGGCGGCGACGAGATCCTGATCTGCGTCTATGCGCTGCCCGCAGACGGCAGCGAGGGCAAGGTCTTCACGGAATCTCTGACGGTTCCGGAACCCTCCGATTACGACGGTTCGATCGAGGTGCAGATCGACATCGCCGACGAGGACATCACGCTGACGTCGGTGGCTGCGACCATCACGGCGGGCGCGGGCTGTAAAAAGATCTTCACTTCCCTGATCGGGGCGTCGGTTTACGATCCTTTCGACGAGATCACCGACGAGGCGAAGCGGAAGGAGCTGCTCACGGTACTCGGCAACAACCGGCAGGTGCTTCCCTATACGGAACCTTACAAGGTGGATTTCACGCAGAATATGACGCCTAATACGACATGGCGTCTTTATGCCGTGCCTATCGCCGAGGACGGTACGATCGGCAAGGTGACCTACGAGGACTTCACGACGAAGAAGCCGGTCTTCGAGGGTACGGGCGGGATCGCTTCCGCCGAACTCTTCCAGACGACTCCCGAAGCCATCGAGTTGAAACTGGCGACGAGCGGCGATGTCGAGAAGGTGCGCGTCTTCTGCTGGTCGTACATGGAGTGCAACGCTATCGTCAGCGACCCGGCCGAACTGGAGTGGGTGATGTACGACCGCGAGAACAATTCGCAGTGGACGGACGAGTATGCGAAGGATGAGTTTTCCGGAACGCTGTCTCTGCGCATTCCGCATCCCGGAGACGATTACTGCATCTACGGGGCCACGGTCGATGCGGAGGGCAACGTGAGCTATCCGGTGAACCTGGTGCAGCTCGCCGAGGGAACCGAGGACAAAGATGCGATGTTCGAGACGATGCCCGAAGAGCAGGAGGAGATCGTAGTGAAGTTTGACGGCACGGGCGAAGCGACGCTCAAAGTTACGGAGACCGAGAAAGACGAATATTCGACGAATATCGAATACACCGTAACTAAAGGCGCCAATACGGTCAAGGCCTACTGTATCCGCACGGCCGACACAGCCCACGAAGAGACGCTCGAGGAGGATTTGAAAACGGTTTTTGCCGACTATCCCAACTCGATTTCGGGTTCCTACAAAGAACTGACGTTCGCCGACGGCGATACGGAGTCTGAGACATTGGAGTATCTGGTTAATTACGACACTTCGGATTCCGATTACGGCGGCAATATCGTCGCGATCGTGACGGTGGACAAGGATGGCAAGCTGAAGATCGCGGATTACTACCTGGCCGGAACAGGCGACAAGGAATAAGGTCGTTTGGCTGTTTTGCAATTCTATCGTTCCCGTTCGGAACCATGTCCGAACGGGAATTTTAGAACAGTTTGAAATCAATGCCAGTGGACATTTCTTGCCATAGAGTTATAAAACGAATCTACTGCGAACCGACCGTGTCCGGAAAATAAAAAGTTCATGATAATCGGAAAGAGCGATTGTTCCGGTCGCTCTTTCCGATTTTATTCTTCGTCGTCGTTTCTGAGTTGCAAGACTTGTCTTGCATTCGATGGCGATACAACTAACGCCCGTTTTCCGCTCGAATCGTTCGCGGGCCACGTTGTCCATACCATGCCCCGAACCGCATTTTCCTGCACTTCCAAGAAAAGAAAAAAGCCTTGCAAATGTTTTATTTACAAGGCTTTTCGCTTTTTTTGTCATGATGTCTTGCGGTGCGTAGGGGACTCGAACTCCCCACACATTGCTTTGACTTTCAAGGCCCTTTTTGCGAAGCGCATTTTGGTACACCGAATTGGCCACTACCAGTTTGCGTCGTATTTCACAAGCCTTTTGGACTTTTTTCTAAGACAAAAGTATGAAAATTTCTTTTAATGTGCAAATTTTCAAAGAATAATTCGAATCCAGTCATAACATATAGGGCAGATTCATGACGACATTGGAATATTTTATTGAGCGATTAAAATTAACAAAGAGAGTATTCTATCAATAATAAAACACAATTAATTGACATATAATTACTTATAATAATTTTCATATAAGTAAATATTGACTCATATGAAGTTCGGCTGTATTGTTCCCAATTTTGCCGTGTCAGTTATTATTTAGAGTAGGGTAGGATGGAACGTACGGAAGAGATTTTAGAAATAGTTCGGGAGATCCGGTCGGATATTTCCTATATGAAACGTCATCGTAATTTGCTTTGCGGAGTTCCGATCCTGGAGGTCGGAGAAGTTTGCGACCTGTTGAAAATATACGATCGTCAACTTCGCCGTTACCATGAGCAAGGATTGCTCTCGGGTTTTTATTTCGAGATCGTCTCGTTCGAGCCGGGACTGGGATACCTCGCGGCATACCTTTTCTGCGGCGGACAGTGGGAGGAGTTCTGACCTCCGCATGCATGCTTACCCCGAAGGCAGGGATACGTCCGGCCAATCGGTTCCGCCGCAAGTGAACCGCAAATTCAAAAAACGAACATTTACTATGACCCTGAAACCCGAAGATTTCCGCCGTGCGCTGGAGATCATCACCCGGAACAACCGCATCACCGTGTCGTTCAACACGCCGGTGGATGACAATTATGCGAATGCTTACCCGATTCTCATTCACGAGAGCAACGCCACCGTGCTGAAACAGCTCCACGACGAAGGCTATTCGCTTTCGATGACGGAGAAAGGATTGTGTGTCATGAAGTATTAACCTCAAACGACAAAAACCATGGCATGTTATAAATTTTATCAGGACACGAAACTCACGATCTGGCAGCGCACCCGCTTTACGGTCGAGGCACCGACTGAAGAAGAAGCGATACGGAAGGCTGTCGCACTTATCGAAGACGGAATGTTCGATGCGGAACCGGAGGACGACCGTATCCGCATCGGGGAGCCCGAACTATTATTCGACACCCTTTCGGCGCTTTCCACCGAGGAAAACGACGGAGAAACGACGGTGGAGATCTATTCCGGAACGCCCCGGAGAGGCCGGATGATAGCCGAAAACCGGGACGGAGCGGCATGGGATGCGTGGTGGCCGGAGCTCGACGCCGGGGATATGGAGCGGATAACGGGACTCCGACGTTCCGACTTCAGCACGGAAAAGGATTGCGAAGATTTCATCGCCGCCTGCATCTAATGGGGAATAATCATTCCGAAACCGAAAAAATCGCAGTCTGGAAGAAATATCGGGAATAACAAAAAAACAGAAATCGCAATGAAACCATTCGAGAAAATCATGAAGCGCCCGGCGCTTCCGAACTATTACCTGCAGCGCCATTTCCAATGGCCCGACACGCTGCCGGAAATCTTCGACTACCTGCGACAGCACGACGAACTGCCGTTCCTGTACGGCGGCGACAACTGGCCTTACGATGCGATGTGCGAGCGGCAACGCCGTCAGGGCGTTTCCATTTCGCAGTTCCTGACACCCGACCTTACGGCACGGCAGATGGCAGCGCTGGCCGTGCGGTCGTTCGACAACGAGAGCCGTATCGTGGACGCCTGCTGCGGCTCGGGGCAGCTCACGAGGACGCTGATTGTGGAAGGAGTGCATCCTGCGTCGATTGTCGCGTTCGATGCCGATACGGACATGGCGGACATCTACTGCCGGCTTTATCCCGAGGCGACCGTGATGCGGAGTCTGTTTCAGAAGATAGATTTCCGTTGCGAGAACGTCATCGCCAACCCGCCGTTCGAGGCGGCGGAGTATACGGTGTTCCTGCGGTGGCTGGGTGACATACAATATCCCGGCGACAAGGCCGTATTGTTGCTGCCGGCGGGATTCATCGACAAGCAGCGGCCCAAGACGGTGCAGGATGTCGTGCGGAGGTTCTGCACGCTCTGTCGGACGCCCATGCAGGAATCATTCGCAAGGACGAATTGCAGGGCAGAAATCGTTACTCTGGAATGCCTGTAAAAAGTGACTGTCTACCATGACAGTCACCCCTGATATTTTGACTAATTGCTTGTTGGATTATTATGATTAAATTAGAAACTCGAGACCTTCTTATTGACTTTTAAACCATTTTCAGTTTCACTATAAGATGAAATATAGCCGATACTATTAAGTATAGCAAGTAATCCTATATTATAGTCTGTTTTCTCAAAAGCAGGGCGTTTTCTGTCATGCTCCGAGATTTCGTTATAAGGACTTGGTAATTGGTTTAATAGAGTTTCGACAAGATCGCTATTGTCAGGATTATTTTTGATCGTATGAGTAGCGACAATCACACGATCCGAAATATTATCAGACATTCCGATTACGGTTGTAAGGATATTTTCGGCTAAGTCAATCCTTGTTTTTGTGAGAATCGTACATATTTCGGTTGCTAAAGCAGAACTTGCCTCTATGATTTTAAGATTAAATATTGGGATAATCTGTGCTTTATCATAAAGCGAAAAAACAGTTGATTTCAAGAGACACAATGCAAGGTCTGTGGTGTATTCGATATTTTCTATATCCTGTAGATATTCAGTTTTGTGATGCTCCAGGTATTTGGCCATATCCTCAGCGTTGAATGACGATGAAATGGCAGCTGTATTTTCCTCTGTATATTGAACTTTACCGGCATCAATCAGTATTCCTAAACGCTGTGAATCGAGATTAAAAATAGAATTACTATCGACAATCGTATTGTCAAACGAATGTAATATCTTTTTGAATGAATTCTCCGATAATACACATGAAACTATATATTCATCGAATAATCGTTCTTTTACGGATATTGTATCGGGACAGATAGTACGCCCTAATTCGGTATCGTAATATTCAATATAGGGCTTCAAACTAAGGTTCTGTCCGGAAAAAGTAAAATACGTGGCAACATTTTCCCATGTTGGGGCTATAAGAAACAGTTCGATTGCAGTTTCTTTCGCTCTATCCATGACTTTATTAATATCATGGATTCTATTTTGTTGCCCATTCAGATACTCTTTTTTATCGTCTTCAGCAATTGTTTCATTATTTAATATCAGCAAAAGCGACTCCTCATCTTCATCATGGACTTCGTGCGAGAATTGTTGCAGACAAGTTGCAAGGTTCGCTTCAATATACGAATAGAACGCCTCTTTGCCTGTTCTTCTGATACGGGTTAAATTGAGATTGTCCGTATTGACATTATCTACCTTGTTTAGGTAGTTCGTTATAAGGCAGAGATTTTCTCTGTTTATTGAATAAAGACTATTGTCGATTACAAAATCCAGTAATTCAAGAGAATTCGTATTGAGCGTATGATAAAGTTGCTGTTGGGACAGATGCTTAAGTTGGTTCAATCCAATTTTCCCCAAATGTTCTGTCAGGAATATGTAATTTTCATTTAGCCATTCTCGTTGTTCTGTCAATAGTTTCGCCGGATCACAGAATCTCAACCATCCTTCAATAAGAATCTCTTTTTCATCCAGTTTCTCATGTCCTATGATTGCCGCCCAGCTTGAAGCAATATTCCAAGATATGAAACGGTTAAACAGATGTTGTATTTGCCGACCATTCTGATAATATTGAGCAATAAATTCAAGAGGAGCATCCTCTCGCTCAATACGTTTCATCAACAATTCATACTTCTCATTGAGATTTTTACGAGTTGAGTGGGAAATAAGAAAATCGACTAAAACATTATTAAGTACGGCATCATTGTCAAATACATATAGCGGTATTTGATTTGCAAAATTCTCGACTTTATCAATATTGGCTTGATAATCTTTTTTGATCGCCTGTTTCATGGATAACAGCAAATCCCGATCATTCTGAGTGATAGAAATATTCTTATAAAAATAGGAAATATAATCGTAATAATCTTCATCGAGATATCCTCTGCGCAGGAAAACATTCATTAGAGGCTCCAATTCTATTTCTGTAAAAGCCTTGCATTTTTCCATGTCGTAGGCTGAAAATAGTTGAGTCAATCTCATTGACTTAATACGCAGTTCTTCTTTTTGGATATCTTTTTGTTCTTGTGCAATCTTTTTCGGAAGCTCTTCAATGATTTTTTTAGGGATCCAATACAAAGAGTCTATGTCTAATCCAGAGCGAATTATATCAAAAGAACTATATTGTAATCCCCAATGACGACTATTATATGAGTAGTTAATCGTGTTATTAGTTACTATTTGTTCAAATAATTTTTCATTTTGTATTATTGATGTAAGAGATTGATATTTATTCTCTACAGAAATAGAGACGGGGAGTTCCTGCATTTGAGTTATTATATAATATAGACTTTTAACTCTTAAATCCTTTTTAGAAAGATGAGTATACTGTGAATATTCTTTGATCTTATTTTCCAAAGATAATTTCCGTGTCTCAAGTTCCTGTTGGGCATATGCCACAAATTCCTTTTTTGAATTAATACATTGATATACTTTCCCTTCCCGATTGTGTAGCCGAGCGAAGTCTCTGGGGTAATAATTTTTGTACACGATCATACCCAATAGTTTTGTCGGATTCAATGGTGTTTGTGCTATAGAGCATAATCGGTTGCGGTATTGCTGATACTCGTTGGCAATATTGCGGAGCAGACGCATGTCATTGATGAAAAATGCTATTTCTTCCAAATCATCGTCTGTAATATCTTCATACCCACGAATTCGAAGTTCTTCCTTGAGCTTATCTTTGGAGTTGGAGGGATTTATGAACGGTATGACAGTAGATATGTAGTCAAAAAATTTTGCTCTTTGTGTATCTTTGAATACATCGTCTTTGACTGCGTAAATAAAGACAATATGACGCTCAATCTCTTTGGAATCATTGATAAGCTGATTTAGCTCCCTTAATTTCAGATAAATATCAGCCGTATTGAATCGGTCAAGATCTTCGATAATTACAACATTGTATTCTGTACTTTGGAAAAAGTAAATAATCTCATCCAGATGCCGATTGAATATGGAGGTTTCCTTTTCCTGTGCTTTTAGTTCTATTTCGCCATCTTTCAGATTGATTTTACTCAAATGATAACCGCAATATGATTGAAGGGCTTTCCGAATACAGATAAATATGCATATTAACATATATGCAACAGAGATAACGTCGAATATCGTATTGGCGGTTGGCCCCCAATCGAATATTCGATACATTGCATCAACCCGCAACCAATGAGGTTCGAATGCAATAAGCGCCGCAATGAAAAAGAAGAAAACCCCGCAGGTCCAATGACATAATATTTTCTTTTCGAAATGAAAGATTCGTTTTAGCCGGGAATTCGGAAGTGTTTCGTATTTTTCCCGATAAATTAATTGTTGCAGAATGCTGTATTCGATCAGTCGATTTTGTTTTTCGACATCTTTCCTTTTGCTTTGTGCTTTGTCTGCATCGCTGTTAACCGAGTCTGCCTGCTGGACCTGCTTTTTGTTTGATTGTTCTTCCTGATATTTGACTGAATCATAGGCTTCTAAAGTTGCCAGCGAGATCTGTAGATATTTAAATTCCGGATATTGAGTTTGTAAAGTGCGAAGCACGGAACTTTTTCCCGACCCATATGGCCCTGTTAGAGCAATATTCCGGATTTTCTGATCTGTTCTGAGCTTTTCTCCAATCTCTTTAACGGGGAAATATTGAGGCTCATTCTCGTCTATAGTTGCAGGCATTAACGTTGGCTGCTGAATATTTGATATATTGGTTTCCTCAGCAGGACATTCGGGCTTTTTACAGCATAACTTTTTAAAAAAAGTGCAAATATTCATATTATATAATCACATAGTATATACAAAGATAGCGGATATTTTCCGATGCAAAAAGATTGTTTTAATAAAAATGCAGTAATCCTTAAAACAACTAATAGAATATATCTCTCAAAATTCTTTACCAACGACAGTCGCTAATTTATATTCTTATTTTTGTAAAACGTATGAGGTTGAGTAAATTTATTTTTTCTCGTCAAAATATGTTAGTATGCCCGTTCATTACCCAGACGCCTATACAGAAATCGTTCGCAAGAACGGCCTGTCATGCGGAAATCGTCATCCTGGAGCGAAGCCTTGCGGACAATTATTGAAAAAGAGAGCCGGCATAATGAAATAGTATGCCGGCTCTCTTGTAATTTTATTTCAGATTATATCTGGATTTTGTGATTTTAAGGTTTTCAGTTCACACCGATATTGTTGTTTGAAGCGTATTCTGGCGCGTTCGACCATAGGATCTCCTTTACTCGACGGGAAAGACCGAGCGACAATTCGCGCATATTTCTTAACCAACGTTCTATTACCGAATGCGGGGTGCTGAATAGTGGCTTCGAGTTGCGCTATCGCATGCCCGACATCCGTCCCTTTTAATTCGATAAAATATCCGAACCATGTCAATAGATTCGACGGATTTTTGGACAAAAGCAACTTATCACATTTAGGGCCTGAAGTGATTATATGTCCGTCAATCTGAAATATTGCTGCTTCACGCGGAGGAACAAGGCATGCATTGTAATGTATTCCCTTTTCTTCCGTTGCGATAATTTTATATTCTTTTAGCGGTTTCTCCGGAATGTAACGGCTTGAAAGTGTCTGATAAATATCATTCGGCATAAATCACATCATTAAGCAGAGTCAGTTTATCTTCTACACTATCGGATGCATGGTCGAGTTCAATACCGCTTATCATTCCGATTTCAGTATCCCGAATGTCGGACAAAGTGCCATTCTCGTGAATATAGTACGCTCGCACCTCATCAATAGGAATAATTTGTCCTTTCGGAACGATTTTATAAGTATCTTCAGGCTTTTTCTTTTCGGCCTGCGAGGCTTTGATCAGTACGTTAAAAGCCGTAACGACATACGGACTATGTGTTGTAATCATAACGGAACTGGAAACTCCAGTTTTATGAGACGCTTCGTTGATACGTGCTACAATATGCCCAACCAAAGCCTGTTGAGATTCGGGAAACAAGTTTTGTTCAGGTTCCTCGATGAACAATCGAGTGTTCCGGTATTTGAATACTCGGGCGGCCTGGTTCATCACGGATACAATATCTCGGTCGTTTTGAGTCTTGGTGCTCGTTAACTGTTTGAAAAAATTGGCAATATTCTGTTTACTCAAATCTATCATATTCGAAAAAACAGGGCCGGTGAAATAATCGGTCATTACCACGATCGGTAATACCGACTGTACTCCGCTCGAAGCATAGAATGGAGAAAAGGTATCGCGTGAATTTCGCAAACGGATGGTATCCGTATCGAGTTTCGCATCGTAATAATATTCCATATTACCGACGACACTCAGATCGGCCGGTTGTTTTTCCGAAGTGTACTCCTTGGCTTCGCCCCATTCGAAAATATGATTGAACAGCACATCGTAATCATTGGAACGATAGGCCCTGTCTACATTCTTTATCGCCGATGCCAAATTCCGCTCCGATGGAATGAAACTCAACTTGGTATTGTGACGCTTTTGTTCGAAGTCCGCATGGCGCACGATCCGGACATTCTTATTCCCGACAAGATCGATATCGATACATTCTCCGCTGTAATGAATTTCGCTTTGCGCTTTGAAGAATGTATCGTTGAGTCGATGAAATTGCTTCAGCTCTCTCAGAAAGCGGGAATAATGCGTATAAGCATACAGCGATTTCTCATCTCCGGTCATGATTTGTTTCTCCAGCCATTGACAGAAGCACAAGATTTTCATCAGCGTACTTTTTCCCGTACTCTGTTTGCCAACGATAATATTGAATCGTCCCGATTCTATCGTCCCTGTTTCCGAGAGCGGTCCGATATTTTTGATAGATATCGATGCCATTATAATCAATAAATTTGAGCAAATTTAAGAATTTAATCATTCTGTGCAAAAATTATGCTTTATAATATTTCTTTTCGTTCGATTGCATATTTATCTGCTGTTTTAATGAAATTCATCGTTAAACGACGCTCCGTAGATGAGAACTCTGTCGGATACCATAGTGTAATCATATTTAAAGAGCTGTGCTCCGACATGGGGAGGGTACCGCTACGAAACAGAGGACAAGTGGTATTGGAACAGGTCGTATCTCTATTGCCAAGAGTATGCAATTGCGTATAGGCTATATAAATGATTTATCCATTAAATCGAAACTCGATTGCAATTGGTGGATTTATTTCGTAATTTTACTTGAAATTCACTGATTTTTCGAATGAATGCTAACCCGACGACAAACCTGCGCTGCGTGGTGGAACGCATCACCTACCAGAATCCCGAGAACGGCTACTCGGTGCTGAAGGTCAGGGTGAAGGGCTACAGCGACCTCGTTACGCTCGTGGGCAACCTGCCGGAGGTTCCCGTGGGGAGC
>ENA-OOXY01001846-OOXY01001846.1-human-gut-metagenome-genome-assembly--contig:-NODE-1846-length-12706-cov-2.313414_pt1 | contig 12706 bp, 15 predicted proteins | sample MGYA00241593_ERZ501355 | MGnify/ENA primary metagenome ERZ501355 (study PRJEB25962, sample SAMEA2042739) | human gut metagenome | biome: human gut; feature: human-associated habitat; material: faeces... | reverse complement strand
ACAGATTATGGTTGATCAAAAGGATATCTATTAGACCTGAATCCGTGAACCTTGTTTCAAAATGAAAAGGCACACAGGAAATGTTTGCCATATTTGTTATTGTATACTAAATTTTGAAAATGCTGCATAATTTTGCGTTCAAAAAAAGACTGCACCATTTGTGTGCAGCTGCCATTGCCATATTCAGCTACCTGTTGTCAGGTGATGAATGCAAAGCTGTCATAAAGACGCTTGAAAGTAAATCTCCAGCGATTACTCCTTCCAATGGACAGCACCAGACGGCCGGCATGTTCTGTCAGATGTCCCGCAAACTGCATAAGATTACTGATCACCGTACGTATTCTTCGGCGATGTATTTTCTTCCGGCCGGGAGCATCCTTCTTTTTCAGCGATTCCTGCCCTATGATTCGAAGGATATTATATGCGATCATTGTCAGCTCCAGCACCAGTTTGTTGCTCTCAAACTTTCCCGACGGGAGTCTTTCAACATCCATGTCCGTCTTGATTTCACTGTGATACTGCTCACTTTCTCCGTGGGCATGGTAAAGATCAATGACTGTTTCGTCTGGCAGGAAAGTGTTTGTCCAGTATGTGCCCAGTTCTATATCGGGTACGATAAAATACTGCCCATATCGGTCAATGGTTCTTTCCGTAATCTCATAAATTGTGCGTATTCCGACAGTTTTCTCCTCGTTATCAGAAAGGGAATATGTCACATTCCGGAAGGTCTGTCCGATATAAACAGTTTTCCCATCACGTGGATGCTGGATATTCTGGCAGCATTCCCTGACGGATTCCAGCCATTCTTCTTTACTTTCCTGTCTGGGATTCCGTTTTATGATGAAAGACACATTGTTGTATTTATAGCTTTCTTCCATAAAGATGCCTATGTTTTCAGATGCATCGTTGCCGGAATCCAGCCGGATGAGCAGTGGTTTTTCCGTCAGCTGTCTGCACAGTTCAATGGTCTCTCTCAGGAAATCAGGAGTTTCTTTCTGGCAGTGCTGTTTCCAAATCCGCAGTTCAAGATTGACGAGGTATCCTTCTGTGCCGATATATGCCATAATTGGTGCATATCCGTCAAAACCCTTGTAGGTACGGGATACGCCTTCCTTATTGGATTTCGAATTGTCAAAGGGGGTTACATCAATATCGACAGGAACAAAGCCGTTATCCAGGGCTGTCGGCTCTATGTGCATTTCACGCAGCATGTCGACATTTGCCTGCTGGATGTCTTTGCGCAGGGAATCCCCGATCATGTCAAAACGCTGACGGAGTGTTTCGGCGGAAGGAATTGCATAGGAGATGCCTAATGCGTATTTGTAGTAGTCAGGGTCATCCATCATTTCACGGACAGCCTCATACTGGGGTTTTCCCTGACAGAGCATACCAATATAGGTGAGGAGCACGTCTCCATTTTTTATCTGTTTCTGCAGATAATCTTTTGAAATTGGAGCACGGTTGATTTTTTTAACAAAACTGCTTTTTCCAAGTATTTGCCCTACGAATACCAGACCACTGGGAGTAATGAGCCGCTCATCGCTGAATTCAATGTGTATTTTCTTCATTGCACTGCCTCCGCCTATCTTTTGATACTTTCATTATACAGGATAATGCATGATGATACAGTAAAAAAACAAAATTTTGTTTAACCTAGTGGGTGAAATAAAATGTATTGCGAAAATCAGTTTCCAGCAGGTATTATTGCTGAAAAAAAGGGATGTAACACTATGGTAAGTTTCACGGAATAAGGAAAAAATAAAGAGATTGGGTAAAGAATTATAATGTATGTTTATCCAATCTCTTTGATAATTAAAAGATATGTGAAATTTTTATTGTCTCCAGATATTCATGTCAGATAAGATAGACATGGTGATTTGTGCTGCACTATTTCCAGTAGCATCACTATTTGCACTGATATTGGTGGCAAAAAAGCAGGTATTATTTGTTGTTTCGATATAACCTACGAACCAACCGTTCACATCTTTGTCATCTATGCGTCCGGTACCGGTTTTCCCGTAAAGTTTCTTATCATTGACAGATGAAAGAAGAATGGAATTCTTTACTGCCTGAAGGTTGTTGGAATGGAATTCTAAATTGTTGGTTTGTAATTTTTTCAGAAGTTCCACTTGTTCTACAGGAGAAATTTTTAAGGTGGATTCTAGCCAATAGGAAGATAATCCGCCCATTATATTCTTATTTCCATATTCAATTTTGTTTAGATAATTTTGAATACGAGTAAGGGAAAGACGTTCATCTATTGTCTGGAAATACCAGTTAGCAGAGGCTGCCATAGCAGAATCTAGTGTCAGATCAGTATTCCATGCTTCAAAAGGATAGTCTTTTCCATCCCATATAAGTAGGGAGTTTTGTGGTGTAATAATATTTTCCTCTAATCCCCAAAGTGCATCATATATTTTATAAGTGGAGTCTGGAGATATACGATGGGTGGCATGTTCCATGTCATACACAGTCCAGCTATCACGATTGGAATTAAATAAAACAAAGCTGCCTTCATAATTCTTAAAGTATGAAGAAAGATCGGTCTGCGTTATATTTTCTGAAGAATAATTCCAGTTATATTGATCGTTGATAGCAGCATAGGATGAAATAAAAGGAGTAAAACTTATAATTCCAGCAGTAATCAGCATAAAGGCGATAATTCCAATTGCCTTCTTATGAAAAGAGGGATTTTTATAAGAAGCAATGCTAATGATACGCCGTTTTATCTGTTTGATATTTCCACCAAGACCTGCAGCAAACGGAAAAGGAGAAGAGGAAATCTTCTCAGCAAAATTAATCAGTGTATTTCCATATTTTTCATAATCGCATTCATCAAGCATTTTTAAAACGGAAGTATCGCAGGCAATCTCTCGATCATTACGCATTTCTTTTAACGCATACCAGACGATAGGATTAAACCAATATAGTATTGCTGTAAGAAACATTAGATAATTGGCAAGAGAGTCTTTGTGTTTATAATGTTGTAATTCGTGCAGCAAGATATAGCGCACATCCGTTTTCTGATGATCCGATATCAGATGAATTGGCATATAAATTCTGGTTTTAAAAATGCCTGTAATAATAGGTGTTTTTAGGAAAGCAGTGCTATAAATGGGGATATTCCTTGTGATTTTCATCTCGTATAAACATTGTTTATATAGTTTGCATATAGTGGTATTTTGAAGAGGAAGTGCGGATCTTTTTAAAGAACGCAATTGCAGTGAGGACTTTAGTACCAACACGAGCACTACAAACATACCGGCAATCCATACACATAACAAAATGCTTCTGATAATTGTCGGAGTGCTGGAATTTACAGAGATAGTAAATTCGTTCATCCAGTCAGAAGAATTGGAGAGGGTTGCAGGGGAGACTACGGTTTTATTTTGATCTGTTTGAAATGCCGGTGATATAATTACATGATTGAGCCAGGAAAAAAGGTCAGGAAACTGTTTACTTTGTACTGGGAAAAATGGTGTTAAAAGCAGAACAAGTAAAAAATACCATAAATTATACTGCATCCGGCTTGTCAGAGTGTTTTTAAAGATCCACTTGGATACTAAAAAAATGCCAATAATAATACTGATAACAATATTGCATAATAAAAAATGGGTTATAAATTCATCCATGCGTGGAACCTCCTGTAGGATCTTTTTTGGAAAGAAGAGAGCGTAAATCTTCCAGTTCTGTTTCGGATAAGTGGTCATTTTCAATATATGTGGATAACATGGCGGTGATATCCCCATGAAAATATCGTTCTAAAAAAGATTTACTTTTTTGATCAATATAATCAGATTCTTTCACTAAAGGTGAATAAACGAATACCCGGCTATCTTTTTCGTAGGTCAGAACTCCTTTATTAACAAGGCGTTTGATTAAGGTTTGTATAGTTTTTGCACTCCATGAAGATGTTGCTAAAAGTTTTTCAGTAATCTCATTTGTGTTAATAGGAGCATACTTCCAAACAATTTTCATCACTTCATATTCAGCTTCTGATATTTGTGGTAATGCACTCATGTAGACACCTCCTAATTCTTACGAGTGTAATATACATATTTTATTATAAAGCCCACTATATACAAAGTCAAATAAAAACTTGACTATTTATCTTACGCGTGTAATAATTAAAATATTACAAGTGTAAGAAATATGCCTTGTGATTAAAATCCGTTTTTAACTGTGTGGTGTAACAATTCTAAATATGTAAATACTACATACAAGAATGGAGGCGAAAATATGGAAAGTGATCAGATATGGAACCAAGTGGCGAAATTTATGCAACAATTGCGTGGCGAAAATTTATCGAAAAAATCAATAATTCAGATACCAGGACAGAAAAATGCTAAAAATGAATTGGAAAAGATACAGGCGATTGGAAAAGAGCGGATGAAGCATATGAAGGAAACCGAACAAAGAATTATTCAGAAATGGATAGAATGCTTGGAAGATAATGCATCACTAGAGGCTCAACAGGCTTATTGTCAGGGATATATAGATTGTCTGTTCTTATTGTGTGGTATGGGAATTATTGAAAAAGATAGTGTGGCAAATGATATTTTTGAACAGTTGAATAAATAATAGAAAAGGTTCATTTTATGACAAAACGAACCTTGAATATTAGAGCAAAAATTAAATATCAGAATTGTCTGTGCGAGTGTCATCGACTGATAGGACAGCTTCTGTGATCGCGAGGAGAGTTTTAAGCTGTTTCTCATCGCATTGAAGTAGATGTCTTTGTAATTTTTGGTATGTACTGTTGTTCAGGTTTTTATCTGGATAAATTACAGTATCAGCAGATAAATTAAAATATTGTATGGTTTTGGCAAAAACCTCAAGGCTGGGAGTATTCTTAAAGCACTCCAAGTCTTTCAAATATGATAATGAAAGATCAAGAATTTCAGCCAATTCAGCTTGTGTGAGTTTTTTATCCATACGGGCATTTTTCATAACAGTGCCAAACTGTTTTGGGTTGAGAGCCATAGCGCCACCTCCTATAAGTATGTTATAGCCATACTTATAAAATGTAAAAATGGTAAAAAGATACTTTGTAGATATGGTATGACAGCACTAATGACAGATTGGAGTAAAAAAGATGGGAAAATGTGATAAACAGTTAAAAAAACACAATTTATTAAATTGGTGCATTGTACTATTTTAGGTATGGTTAAACCGACCTTATTTGGTGGGATTGGCGGAAAACTGAGAGAAAAGATGAGTAATGGTTATCGAAACTGTAGTTATCGTCTTTTCTCTTTTTATTTTGTAAAATATTTGTTGAATAAAACAAAGAACTTTATAAAAAATACGCCGATAAATCGTGGAAATACACCGAAATATGTGTTCTATATCTTTTTCTTATGTCAAGTTATACTTGTCTCAGAGGAAAAAGGGGGTGTCTGCCATTAGTAAATCTGTTAGAAACCAGTATCTTGAATTTTTAGCGGAAACAGGTATGACACGCTATGAATTTTCAAAACGAAGTGGTATTCCGGAAAGCACATTATGGAGTTTGGGACAGAAGGAAGACTATGATGTGCGGGAAAGCAATATACGAAAAATAGCAAAGGGCATGGGTGTTCCGGCTTCAGATCTTTTTAATGATAATGAGAATACCATTTGTCTTGAAGATAGGAGTGAGGTTTGGATTATAAAGAATTATAGACGATTATCTGAGCGTCAGAAAGGGCGTATAGAAGGTTACATAAAAGCATTACTTGATCAAACAGGAAGAAATGATTTTCAATCTGAGTAGAGGGTATTTTGAAAAATAATCAAAATACCTTTTTCTTTTGAATGATACACCGATAAATCGTGGAAGATAACCGAAATATGTGTTCTTTGCAAGAGTAAAGCAGGCATTTATAATTTAGATGTGTCCACACAGGAAAACATTTCTTCTGGGGGAGCACGACAATTAAATATGATGATTTCACTGGACATAGGGAACAGTTACGCATTGCGCCGTGCCGCAGATGCGCCAGGATCGGTAAGGATGAATTGATGGAGAGGAAATATACATATGATCAATCTGCCTGATGTGAGATGCCGGGAGCGATAACATCCATGCAAAAGAGGAATTGTGGTGATTCCGTGGTTGCGACTGTTCTACGATAATGATACTCCCTTTATGGTCTATAAGAGATGGTGCGAGTCCAGAGTGTGCTGCTAACCACAGTGACCGGTGATTTCAACTGGAGATTATGTTTCATATATCTTGACAATGCACACAATGCGTGGTAATATATGGATGAAAAATTATTTATTGAGGAGATATTATGGAACTAAAGGAATTATTAAAGGAAGCAAGGAAACAAACAGGCATGACACAGAAACAATTTGCCGCATATTTTAGAATTCCTTACCGAACATTAGAAGATTGGGAACGAGGTGTTCGACATATAGCAGAATATCTTCTTCGATTGATGATTTATCGTTTGGAAATGGAAGGTTTGGCAAGAGGACTTTCAGAAAAAATGCCAGATTGATGTTGGAGGTGAATACAATGCCTTTACAAACAGACCATTTAGATATTCCTATTTGGCAAAAGTATACTATGACGATTGAAGAGGCTGCCGCATATTTTCATATTGGAAGAAGCCGCATAAGAGCAATTGTAGCGGAAAATCCATATGCACCATATGTTTTAATGGTTGGAAATCGTGTTCAGATAAAGAGAAAACTATTTGAGCAGTTTGTGGATGAGGCAAATGCACTTTGAACTAAACGATTTTGTTAAATGGGCTGTAGCATAATATAAAAATATGCTATTATATTTAAGTCATACTAGTGCTTAGCTTTCTTTAGTGGAAAGTGAGGAAGCATGTTATGTATACAAGTCGAAGAGACAAAAAGAATCGAAAACTGCATAATGGAGAAATTCAGTTAGCGGACGGCAGATATCGTTATAAGTATATAGACGAATTGGGTAAATCCCGGTATGTCTATTCAAAGCGGTTGGTTCCAAATGATCCTGCAGTACATGGAAAGAAAGAAGAATCACTGCGTGAGAAAATCGCAAGGATTCAGAAAGACAAGCAGGATAAAATTGCAATGAGCCGTGGCGATATGACGGTGTTAGCTTTAGTGGAGCTTTATATTTCTCAGAAAATAGGTGTTAAGCCGAGTACAAGACTCGGTTATAAAACAGTAGTGAATTTTCTGAAAAAAGATCCTTTTGGAAAGAGAAAGATTTCATCTGTAAAAACTTCAGATGCCAGAGGATGGTTGATTGATCTGCAAAAAAATGGCAGAGGATATAGTTCTATTCATTCCATTCGAGGTGTGTTGCGTCCTGCATTTCGGCTTGCCTATGAAGACGATTTTATTAGAAAAAATCCATTTGATTTTGAGTTGGCAAGTGTGCTTGTGAATGATAGTGTAACCCGACAGGCACTTACAAGAAAGCAGGAAAGACTATTCTTGGAGTTTGTCCGCAAAGATGCACATTATCAAAGAGTGTATGAGGGTATATTTATTTTGTTTAATACCGGACTTCGAATTTCTGAATTTGTAGGACTGACAATAGGTGATATTGATTTTGAACATATGATCATTAATGTGGATCATCAGTTGGTTAGAGTGTACAATGAAAGAAAGTCATATATTATTCAGAAAACCAAAACAACGGCAGGGGTGCGTAAAGTACCGATGACGCCAGAAGTTGCGGATTGCTTTCGAAAGATTATAAAAAATCGAAAGAAAGTAAAAAAGGAACCGGTAGTAGATGGGTACAAAGGTTTTCTATACTTAGATCAAAATGGAATGCCGATGGTGGCGTTACATTGGGAAAAATACTTTCAGTTCATTCGTGAAAAGTATAACAAGTTGTATAAGGAACCATTACCAACAGTCACTCCGCATGTGTGCAGGCATACCTTTTGTACTAAGATGGCAAAATCTGGAATGAATCCGGCAAAGCTAAAGTATATTATGGGACACAGTTCTATGGATATAACTTTTGATACCTATACTCATTTGCAAGTAGATGATGTGAGGGATGAGATGCTAAACATAGCACAAATGGAAAATAATATGATTATGCAGGAATCGCTGAAAACAATGGAGTTAGAAAACAATGAAGAGGAAGAGTTATTTAATTTTTAACTTCATAATGACAAGGTGCAAAAACCTTGATTTTACACCTTTTTTTACACCTTTCAAATGAAAGAAAATAGTAATTTACAGGGTGTAATAAGAAAATAATGAAAAATTATATATCGTTTCAATATTATTGATGTGGTAAGAGATTTCAGGTATTGAACGGTGTTAAAAGGATATGAAAAATTATGATTAGAGTTTTATTTATCTGCCATGGCAACATCTGCCGCAGCACAATGGCGCAGTTCGTCCTACAGGACCTTGTAAACCGCGCCGGATACACAGACGATTTTTACATCGGCTCCATGGCGACAAGCACGGAGGAGATTGGCAAAGGGCCGCACCACGGAACGATCGCAAAGTTACGGCAGGTTGGAGTCCCTGTTTTGGAACATTATGCCAAGCAGGTACGAAAAAGTGATTACCGCAACTTTGATCATATCATCGGAATGGATCAATGGAACTACCGCAATATGATGCGGATTTTTGGGAAGGATCCGGAGCAGAAGGTGTCCCTTTTATTGGACTTCACAGATCGTCCCGGTGAGATTGCGGACCCATGGTATACGGGTAATTTTGATGAAACGTATCGAGATGTGTTGGATGGGTGTGAAGGATTTTTGGCATATTTGCGGAAGCAGGGAAAGTTATAAGACAGGGAAAGTTATAAGACAGGGAAAGCTATAAGATGGGAAGTATAGAAAAGAGGTAACGATGTTTGAATTTATACATGGACTTGGCAAAAATAAGGAGTTAGAGACGATCGTGCAGGAGATTGACTCGAATATTGCCAATAATTACAAGGATGCAGCGCAGGAGGCGTTTGTTCTTTTGGAACAGAAGTTTCAAGAGTTGTCGGACAAGGGACGATTAAAGGATAAACAGATTGCAGAGTATCAACACAAAATCGCCGCCTATCAAGAAACTTTGCGCGGATTTTCGCACAAAGACCAGAAACCATATTGGCATTCCTAAAAATGATTTCTGGTCCTGGCATATTTTTTGGGGTAGCGTGATCCGATTTTAGGAAAACAAATTAGAAATTGTTGGGAAATATTTTCGTGAATTTGCCGGAATTTTCATAAAAATAGCATTCTTCTTGCTTTTTGAGAATTCTTATGATACAATCGAAAACGCTTGCGTTTGATGAACAGAAATTGATGTTATAAGGGCGCAAGTTCTTTTTTTGTCAAAAAGATTCTAGTGTTAAAATCGTTCTATTTGGTCTGGATTTGCCTGACAGGCTTTTTTACGACTTTGACGCTTTGGTCTTAGAATTTAAGGAGGTTTATTTATTATGGAAGAGAACAATTCTTTCAAACCCTACGTAAGTGCAGATAAGGTATTGCCGGAATTTACGCCGTCATCGATCATTATCGGTGTGCTGCTGGCAATTGTCTTTGGAGCGGCCAATGCTTACTTAGGGCTTCGTGTAGGTATGACGGTTTCAGCGTCTATTCCTGCAGCAGTTATTGGCATGGGGGTGTATAAGCTGATCGGACGTTTTTCCACAAAGAAGGACGATACGATCTTGGAAAGCAACATGGTGCAGACGATCGGTTCTGCCGGTGAGTCTTTGGCAGCCGGTGCGATCTTTACGATGCCGGCATTGTTTTTGTGGGCAGCTGAAGGTAAGGCACAGATGCCTGGTATTGTGGAGATTGCTTTAATTGCAATGATCGGCGGTCTGTTAGGCATTTGTTTCATGGTGCCATTGCGTAAGGCGTTGATCGTAAAAGAGCATGGAACCCTTCCGTATCCGGAGGGAACAGCGTGTGCAGAGGTTTTGCTTGCCGGACAGGAAGGCGGCGCCAATGCAGCAGTTGTGTTTATTGGAATGGGTGTTTCTGCTTTGATCAAGTTTATCGTGGACGGTTTCAAGGTTGTTTCTAATGTCGCAACATTGACGATCAATAAGATTCACGGAGAGATCAGTACAGAGGTTTATCCGGCATTGATCAGTGTAGGTTACATTTGTGGCTTTAAGATTGCTTCTTATATGTTTGCGGGTGCCATTCTTGGCTGGCTGGTGTTGATCCCGGCGATCTATTTGTTTGGCGCACATACGGTACTGTACCCTGCAACAGTTTCTATCGCAGAAGTATGGAAAACAAGCGGAGCGTCTGGAATCTGGTCGAATTATATCCGTTATATCGGCGCAGGTGCCGTTGCAGCCGGTGGAATTATCAGCTTGATCAAATCATTGCCATTGATCTGCCGTACCTTTGCCGATGCGATGAAAGGTATCTTCAATAAAGAAAAGATCGGCAAAGAGGAGCGTACGAACCGTGATCTGAATATGGGTGTAGTACTTGGAATGCTTGCTATTTTGATCATTTTGATCGCAGCACTTCCGGTCATTCCGATTGGTGTTTTGGGTGCTGTCATCATTGTTATCTTTGGATTCTTTTTTGCTACGGTTTCCTCTCGTATGGTTGGATTGGTCGGCAGCAGTAACAACCCGGTATCCGGAATGGCGATCGCAACGTTGTTGATCACCAGCTTGATCCTTAAAGCAACGGGTAATACCGGTGCGTCAGGAATGATCGCAGCGATTGCAATCGGCTCTGTAATCTGTATCGTTGCAGCAATGGCTGGTGATATGTCACAGGATTTGAAAACAGGATATATTCTTGGTGCAACTCCGGTGAAGCAGCAGTACGGTGAGTTGATCGGTGCGGTTGTTTCAGCAGTAACGATCGGTTTCGTACTTTACTTGTTGAATAGTGCGTGGGGATTTGGTACGGCTGAGCTTGCTGCACCACAGGCAACTTTGATGAAGATGGTTGTTGAAGGTGTTATGGGTGGTACATTACCATGGGTATTGATCTTCATGGGAGCATTTATCGCCATTGTTGTTGAGATCCTTGGAATTCCAGTATTAGCATTCTCTATTGGTCTTTATTTACCAATTTACTTAAGTACACCGATCATGGTTGGTGGACTGATTCGTTGGTTTATTGACAATAAGAGAAAATATGACAGTGATGCGGCAAGAAAAGACGGATCAGATCGAGGAGTCCTTTATGCTGCAGGTATGATTGCAGGAGAAGGTATCGTTGGTATCCTTCTTGCTGTATTAGCAGTATTTAATGTTGCGGATAAGATCGATCTTTCTTCCGTATATGGAGGAGCTTTTGAAACGACTGGCAACTGGGTTGTAGCGTTTATAGTATTACTTGCTACACTATTCTACTTCACAAGAAATAAAAAGACGATTGAAGTAGACGCAAAATAATAAAAATAAATATGTATTTCAGTGAGAAGAAAGCACTGCTGCGATCATGCAGTAGTGCTTTCTAAATAAAAAGGTGAATTGATGAAAGATAAGAAGAATTATATTGATCATATCCCGAAGATCAATGATATGAAATGGGATGTGTCAGAAGATGGAATTGTAGAAATTACAGTAGAAAATACTGGATTTTATAATACGATCGCGCAGAAAATATTTAAAAGCCACGTTACAGTTTTATCAAATTAGATGAATATGGAAGTTTTGTGTGGCAGAAGATCGATGGAAAGAAAAGTATTTACGAGATAGGGAAAGAACTTGAAAGCGCTCATGAAGGTGCAGCGACACAATTATACGAGAGATTGTCACAATATTTTGCAATTTTAGAAAGAAATAAATACATTGTTTTTGAAGAATAAATATTATTAAAAGTGAAAAAGGATTTAATATGAAAATATCAACAGTGATCATAGGCATTGCTTTATTTGCCATAGTGACGATGATCCTATATGGATGGGGAATCGTAAAACAAAAGAATCAGACAAGTGACCTGATGAATTTGCTTTTTAGTAAAGGACAGGATAAAATAAAAAAGTATTTAAAACAAAATGAATACATTACAATTTCACAAGTGGAACAAATTTGCGAAGGTCTCGAAGCAAAACAGCCATTTTCAAGAAATAGAGCGGTTGTAAAGGATAAGAGAGACTATGCAAAAAAACTTGTAGAATATATGCTGAAGACGAACCAGCTTGAAAAAGAGGGTAGTCGTTATAAAATGCATAAAAAATAAGGAGGACATAGAGATGTCAGTATTAGGAGAATTACAGCCAAACAAAGTATTTCAATATTTTGAGGAGATTTGTGCAATCCCTCATGGGTCAAGAAATTTACAGCAGATCAGTGATTATCTGGTAGATTTTGCGAAAGCACATGGATTAAAATACAGACAGGATGAAGATTTAAATGTGATCATCTGGAAAGATGGATCAAAAGGGTATGAAGATTCTGATCCAGTCATCCTTCAGGGACATATGGATATGGTAGCAGTGAAAGAATCAGACTGCGACAAAGATATGGAAAAAGAAGGATTAGACTTAGAAATTGATGGAGATTATATTTTAGCCAAAGGAACTTCCTTAGGTGGAGATGATGGAATCGCCGTTGCATACACACTTGCCGTATTAGATGATGAAGAAATGGCACATCCACCGATTGAAGCGATTTTCACAGTCAATGAAGAAATCGGTATGTTAGGAGCAGCAACCATTGATGTTTCTGATCTGAAAGGACGTTTATTTATGAATATGGACTCTGAAGATGAGGGCGTATTCACAGTCAGCTGTGCAGGTGGAGCATCTGTGATCTGCA
>ENA-OOXY01001824-OOXY01001824.1-human-gut-metagenome-genome-assembly--contig:-NODE-1824-length-12820-cov-1.750725_pt1 | contig 12820 bp, 9 predicted proteins | sample MGYA00241593_ERZ501355 | MGnify/ENA primary metagenome ERZ501355 (study PRJEB25962, sample SAMEA2042739) | human gut metagenome | biome: human gut; feature: human-associated habitat; material: faeces... | reverse complement strand
GAGTTGCAATTGCTTATGATTCAAGAAATATGTCACCTGAATTTGCAGATGAGGCAGCTTTATGTCTTTGTGCAAATGGAATCAAGGCTTACGTTTTTGAAAGTCTCAGACCAACACCTGAATTATCATTTGCAGTTAGATATTTAGGATGTACAGCAGGTATTAATGTGACAGCAAGCCATAATCCGGCAGAATATAACGGATATAAAGTTTACTGGGAAGATGGAGCACAGATTACACCACCTCATGACACAGGTATAATGGACGAGGTTAAGGCAGTTACGGATTACAACACAGTCAAGACAATGTCAAAAGACGATGCCGTTAAACAGGGATTGTATCAGCAGATTGGCAAAGATATTGATGACAAATATATTGAAGAACTTAAAAAACAGGTTATCCATTGGGACAGCATTAAGGAAATGGGGGACAAGCTTAAAATTGTTTACACTCCACTTCATGGCACTGGAAATATTCCTGCAAGGCGTGTTCTTGAGGAACTTGGATTTAAGAATGTTTATGTTGTACCTGAGCAGGAACTTCCTGACGGAGACTTCCCGACAGTAAGTTATCCAAACCCTGAGGCAGCAGAGGCATTTGAACTTGCACTCAAACTTGCAAAAGAAAAGGATGCAGACCTTGTTCTTGCAACTGACCCCGATGCGGACAGACTTGGTGTTTATGTAAAAGATACAAAATCAGGCGAGTATATCACTCTTACCGGAAATATGTCAGGCTGCCTTCTCGCTGATTATGAGATTTCACAGATTAAGGAGACAAAGGGACTTCCAGAGGACGGAAAGCTTATCAAAACTATCGTTACATCAAATCTTGCAGATGAGATTGCAAAATATTACGGAGTAGACCTTATTGAAGTTCTTACAGGATTTAAGTATATCGGACAGCAGATACTTAATTTTGAGACAACAGGCAAGGGTACATATCTCTTTGGATTTGAGGAGAGTTATGGCTGTCTTATCGGTACTCATGCAAGGGATAAGGATGCTATCGTTGCGACTATGGCTCTCTGTGAGGCAGCAGCTTATTACAAGACAAAGAATATGACACTCTGGGATGCCATGATTGCAATGTACGAGAGATACGGATATTGCAAGGACGGAGTGAAGGCCGTTACTATGAAAGGTATCGAGGGACTTGCAAAAATTCAGGAGATTATGTCAGACCTTCGTAAAAATCCTCCTAAGGAGATTAACGGACACAAGGTACTTTCATTCAGAGATTACCAGGCTGATACTATTACAGACCTTGCAACAGGTGAGGTTAAACCTACGGGACTTCCTAAGTCAAATGTACTTTACTTTGATATGGAAGACAATGTATGGATGTGTGTAAGACCATCAGGAACAGAGCCAAAGATTAAATTCTACTATGGAGTTGTCGGAACATCTCTTGAAGATGCGGATAAGAAGTCAGAGCAGATGGCAAAGGCTGTTGATGACCTTATCTAATTAAACAACAAGATGCAAGGGTCAAAATGCTTTTTGTTCTCAATATTATTAAACGGCACTTAAAAATGCAGCAGAATATTAAAAATTTAGATATTTAAAGTGTTTTGCAAATGAAAATAAAAAATAATAACACGGACAGCCATATATGGCTGTTCATGTTAAAAAGATTCGGGGGAAAGCGTATGCAGGAAAAAATGGACCAGTGGATTAACTGGGTTGAATATGATGAGCTGCTTGAGGGAAGACATAATGCACCACATAATTTACTGGGATTGCACAGCTTTGGCAGAGGTCAGGTTCTTACGGTCTACAGACCTGAAGCTGAAAGAGTTTTTATAACTGATATGTCAGGGAAAAATGAACTTGAGTTAGAGGAAATTGGTGAGGGTTCAGGCTTTTTTGGAAAATATATTCCGAGAAAAAACTACAGAGCACCATATAAGGTAAAGGTTCAATATTCTGAGAATGATGTTATAGAATATGTAGATCCATATTGTTTTGAACCGCAGATTGGTGATGAAGATTTATATTATTTTGCGGAGGGTAAGCATTACGAGATATACAAAAAACTTGGTGCACATCCTATGACGATAAATGGTGTGAAAGGAACATACTTTGCGGTATGGGCACCTCATGCCAGGGCGGTAAGTGTGGCAGGAAGTTTTAATATGTGGGATGGCAGGCTACATCATATGAGAACACTTCAGGTTTCAGGTGTTTATGAACTGTTTATTCCGGGTGTTGAGCCGGGAGCAATTTATAAATACCAGATACTTACAAGAACAGGTGAAGTTCTGATGAAAGCAGATCCGTATGCAAACTGTTCTGAACTTCGTCCGGCAAACGCATCTGTAGTCGCAGACATAAGCGGATTTAAGTGGAACGATACTAAATGGATGCGTGAGCGTGAAAAGAAAGACAGAAATACGCTTCGCAAAGAGCCTATGGCTATATACGAAGTTCATATCGGTTCATGGCACAAGAAAGATGACGGTACGGAAGATGGATTTTATACTTATCGTGAGATGGCACCTATGCTTGCAGCGTATGTTAAGAAGATGGGATATACTCATGTCGAGCTTATGGGAATTGCCGAGCATCCGTTTGATGGCTCATGGGGATACCAGGTGACAGGTTATTATGCACCTACAAGAAGATATGGTTCGCCGAGAGACTTCATGTATTTTGTTGATTATATGCATGAAAAAGGTATTCATGTAATTCTTGACTGGGTTCCTGCACATTTTCCAAAGGACGAGCATGGTCTGGGAAGATTTGATGGACAGCCGCTTTATGAGCATCCTGATCCGAGGAGAGGAGAGCATCCTCACTGGGGAACTTATATCTTCAATTATGGCAAGAGGGAAGTCGAAAACTTCCTTATCGCAAACGGACTTTTCTGGCTCAAGGAGTTCCATGTAGATGGTCTTAGAGTTGATGCGGTTGCATCAATGCTTTATCTTGATTATGGAAAGGATGACGGCGAGTGGCTTCCAAATGAAAAGGGTGGCAATGAAAATTATGATGCCATAAATCTTTTCAGACATATGAACGAGCAGTTTGAAAAACAGTGTCCGGGAACAGAGATAATAGCCGAAGAGTCAACGGCATGGGCGGGTGTTACATCACCTGTTTCAATGAATGGACTTGGATTTCTGTTCAAGTGGAATATGGGATGGATGAACGACTTCCTTGAATATATGAAGCTTGACCCTTATTTTAGGGCAAACAATCATGGAAAGCTTACATTTAGTATGCAGTACGCATACAGTGAAAACTTTATTCAGGTTCTCTCTCATGATGAAGTTGTTCACGGAAAAGGTTCAATGATAGAAAAGATGCCGGGTGAGTACGAGGACAAATTTGCAAATCTCCGCACGGCATATGGATTTATGTATGGTCATCCGGGAAAGAAACTTCTTTTTATGGGACAGGAATTTGCACAGTTCAGGGAGTGGAGCGAGAAGCGAAGTCTTGACTGGGAACTTCTTGACTACGATATGCACAAGAAGATGCAGGCATATGTAAGAGAGCTTAACAAACTTTATGAAAAATATGATGCCATGTATGTAAATGACTGTGAGCCTATCGGATTTGAGTGGATGAGTTGTGATAATGCTAATATGAGCACTGTAAGTTTTGTGCGTCGTGGAAGTTCTGCGAAAGATCAGCTTTTGTTTATTTGCAACTTTACACCGGTGCAGTATGAGGAATATCGTACAGGAGTGCCTTGTGCAGGTGAATATACAAAGATACTTTCATCAGATGATGAGAAGTTTGGCGGAACAGGCGTGAATGTTAAAAAGGTAGTAAAAGCAGAAAAGATTGAGTGTGAGAAAAAAGAATACTCAATAGAGTTAAATCTTCCGCCTATGTCAGTTACGGTATTTAAGTTTGATTATAAATAAACTGATATGTAAATTATAAAAAACATTAATATTAAAAAATATAAAAGAGAGTGCAACAATTTTTAGTATTGCACTCTCTTATTTTTAATGTATAGGAAAATGCTTGTAACGCAATGCGGTGCCAACAAGAATTGCGAAGCAATTCTTGCAGGAGCAAAACGCTGGTTTTGCTCTTTTTTATAATAAAATTTCTTTTTGGTTATGGTATTTTTTATTCTTTAGTATATTTTCAGATAATCTTATCTTCAATTTTACTTCACATACTTTGCATTAACATAACCCACATAAGATTTCTTTGTGTCAGAATATCTTACTTTATAAAATTTGACTTTACCCGCCTTTTGAGTTTTGAGCACAGCCAGATACGAGCCTTTAGGTATTTTTACTTTTGGCTTTGTCAGTGAACTTAAATTATTGTAAAGTTTAGCTGCCTGTTTAGCGGTGCCGCCCTTATAATATTTAAGTTTTGCATCGGCGGGAAGATAAACACTGTTTTTTTTGCCTTTAATATAATAATTTACATGAATAAATGTTGTATTATTTTTGTAAACCGTTTTACCGAGATATTCAACTATTGAATTTTTAGGTAGCGTTCTAAAGGCATCTGACTGTGCCGAAGGTTTTTTCAATAGTTTGTGTTTTACTTGCGTTATGCCGGCACGACTCTTTGAAGCGGAAGCCGTGAGTGAAGCATAATTGCTGTATGTAGTATCAGAAGCGGTTTTGTTTATGCTTCTTATTTTATAATAATATTCATGCCCGTTTGTTACTTTTGTGTCTTTATAAGTTGTCGTATTTACATTTGATATTATTTTAACATTTTTGTAGCTGCCATCGTAAAAGTTTTTTCTGAATATCTGGTATCCGGCAGCATTACTGCTTTTTGTCCATTTTAAAGTGATTGCTTTTGTGCCGGAAACAGCTCTGAAATTCTTTGGTGCTGTCATTTTGGTGCCGGAAGGTTTAGCAGTCGGCTTTACAGTCGGCTTTGCCGTTGCTTTAGCAGTAGGTTTTGCGGTAGGCTTAGCAGTCGGTTTGACCGTTGGAGAAGCAGTTGGGTTTGGTGTGTTTGTTGCTGCTGGAGCGGGTGTTGAGCTTGTGTCATCAAGTTTGCTCTTTGTGTACCAGAAGTTACAGTCAACTTTTCCTGTTATACCATTGACTTTTCCTGAGCTTGTGTACTGCCAGTATTCATATTTGTTTGCATAAGTTGTTTTTGTAGTGTAATTTGCAAGCCATACTTTATATGATTTGCCTATTGAAGCACCGTCAATAAGGCTTGAAAAGTCGCTCTTGTTTGCGTAGACAAGAGGTGTATATCCGGCATCCTTAACGGCTGCACAAAATGCTTTTACATTAGCTGTTGCAGCGGATTTGCTTAACTTGGCATTATACATTCTGCCGACCGGTTTAGAACCGTCTGTCGGATATTCATAGTCGATGGCAACCGGCAGCGTAATATCGTAATCTTTAATCTTATCTATACAGAATTTGGCCTCTTCCTTAGCCTCAGCTGTCGTGAGTGCTTCGGTAAAATAGTAAACACCGACCTTTATGCCGGCGGCAAGAGCACCTTCTATATTTGTTTTATAGAAAGGGTCTGTACAGAGAGTGCCTGATTTTCCGTAACCTCTGTAGCCTACTCTTACAATTACGAAGTCAACTCCGGCTTTTTTGACTTTGTTCCAATCAATAGTGCCGTTGTTATTGTTGTATTTTGAAACATCAATTCCGTGATATATATTATATCCGCTAAAAGTATCGTTGTGTGTATAAGTGGAGTTTGTGAACGGACTTTTTCCGGTCAGTGCGGCAGATGCCTTTTTGGTGTTTGCAGGCATAGATACAGTCGATGCAAATGCAGTTTGTAAGGCAAGTGCGCAGACGAGCAGTTTTGACAATAGTTTCTTTTTCATGATGTCCCCCCTAAAGTTTGTTGTGCTTACAAAATCAGTTGAAAGTTGTGCTGATTGTAAATCTGTCAAGATTTTGCAAGCGTTATGTTTATTAAAATTGTTACTTTTCTATGGTATTTTACAGTATATATGTGTGGTATGTCAAAAAAATGTTTGACACTATTAAGAAAGTCCATGACATTTATTGAATAGAGAAGTAAGTGGTGGGGACTCTTTTTGATATCAGGAGAGGCAAAAGTCCATTTTGATATGTTGTGATAGTGTTATAAGCAGGCTGCACAGCGGATTGTGAATATCCGCTTGAAATATAGATATAGTCATAATGGTAATAAATGGTGATTGACAGTTAAGCTATGTGATGATAAAATATAAACAAATGTTCGGGAACTAAAGTTCGAGAAAGGCGGTCGGTTACATGGTTTTTGAGAGTGATACAAATCTTATGAAGAAATTACAGATATTATCATATGCGGCAAAATATGATGTTGCCTGTACTTCGAGCGGAGTGCAGCGTGGCGGCATCAAGGGTGAGATAGGAAATGCAATGTCGTGTGGTATCTGCCACAGCTTTGCGGCAGATGGAAGATGCGTGTCGTTGCTTAAGATATTGTTTACAAATGAGTGCATTTATAATTGCAGATATTGTATAAATCGTGTATCAAATGATGTTCCGAGGACTTCTTTTACACCTGAGGAGGTGTGCAGGCTTACAATGGAGTTTTACAGGAGAAATTATATAGAGGGATTGTTTTTGAGTTCGGGTATATTATCTTCTCCTGATTATACGATGGAACTTATCTGTAAAACGCTTCATGACCTTAGGGTAGTACACCATTTTAATGGCTATATACATTGCAAGGCTATTCCGGGAGCTTCACAGGAGCTTGTTGAACTTGCGGGCTGGTATGCAGACAGGATGAGTGTCAATCTTGAACTTCCGACAGAGGCAGGTCTTAAAGAACTTGCTCCGAACAAGAGCAGAAAAAACATACTTACACCGATGCGTCAGATACAGTCGGGTATGGCACAGAGCATGGAAATGTTAGGGATGAAAGGCGGCAATAGGAGTGCGTACTGGTACACATCAAAGCGTTTGGGACGGAGTATGGAGATTGAGGAACATAAGATTACACCTGATAGCAGTTTAATAGGTGGGAGAAATGATAGATTTGAAGAACAGAAAAACATTCATAAAAGCAGTAATGACAAAACATATAACTTATCGATGGACACAGGAAAAAATGCAATATTAAATGCAGATTTTAAAGGCAGAAAGTCGGAAAAGCAGATTGAAAAAACGGATATTTTGTCTATGCAGGAACATAAGACCGGCTCAAATGCACTTACCATGTGGAACAAGACTGATATAAGCAGAGGGTTTGTTCCGGCAGGACAGAGCACACAGATGATAATTGGAGCGACAGGTGAGAGTGATTACGAGATAATGTCTGTATCTGAAGCACTTTATAAAAGGTTTGATTTAAAGAGGGTATTCTACTCTGCTTTTATCAATGTAAATAATGACAGTACACTTCCGGCACAGGCGGGAGGGCCGCCGCTTCGCAGGGAACACAGACTTTATCAGGCAGACTGGCTCCTGAGATATTATGGCTTTGAGGCAAATGAACTTTTATCTGAAAAAAGACCGTTTTTCAATACATTCTTAGACCCTAAGTGTGACTGGGCATTAGGACATCTGGAGGATTTTCCGGTAGAGATAAATAAAGCAGATTATAACACTCTTCTCAGAGTACCGGGGATAGGAGTCAAGTCGGCAGGGCGCATAGTCCGTGCGAGAAAGTCGGGAAGTCTTGACTTTAATTCGTTAAAGACAATAGGTGTTGTTTTAAAGCGTGCCGTATTTTTTATAACCTGCAACGGAAAGATGATGTATGATTTTCTTAAAGTGGATGAAGATTATATTACGAGGAGTCTTGTTACTAATGAGGGCGATGTGATGAGAGGTTTTGGGGCGGATATTACTTATAAGCAGCTTACACTGTTTGATGATTTTCAACTTGGGTAGAAAGGAGAGCCGTAATCATTATGGGAGATAAGAGGGTACGCATATACAGGTGTGCGGATGATGAAGTGGGCATTTTTAGTGCCATATATGAAGCCGGTATATCAGGGTATGGTCATAAGTATATTAAAATTCAGCCGCAGTCTGCTTATTATATGTATAGCATGGAGCTGTTTGCGGATTATATAGATGTGGAGAGTTCCATAAAGAAGATGAATTCTGTTCTTGATGCGATTAAGGAAAAGATTTCGCATGAAGCATATGAGTATGTTATGAAAGCAATAGTGAGCGGAGATGCCGGCAGGGGAGATGTGATATATCAGTTTATCACATATGGGTTTACTCTTGGGGCAAAAGTTGTCATGGCGGTTCAGTTTCAGGAGGTTGCGGATATGTTTACGCTTGTACGCAGTGTCCAAAATGAAGCGTATCGGTATATTGAGGTGCTGAGATTTAAGGAAGTTATACACAAACCACCGCTTCTTTTAAGTGTGATAGAGCCAAAACACGATATTGTGGCACATTTAGCAAATCATTTTGCGGACAGGTTTAACAGTGAGTGGTTTATTATATATGATGCAAGGCATCACAAGGCAGTTTTCCATGAAGCAGGAGGAAAGTGGGAAGTAAGACTATTAAGTGAGAATGAGGAACAACGGCTTAAAGAACTGAATGAGACGGAAGAGGAATATTCAGACTTATGGAAAGTATTTTTTGAAAATATAGCTGTCAAGGAGAGAGAAAATAAAAAATTGCAAACGGGAAATCTTCCGTTGAGATTCAGGGAGCATATGACGGAGTTCGAGGAGTAAAAGGTAATCCGAGCAAGGTCATAGGGGTGTTGGCTTGATTTCAGAGATGAATTCTCTTTTCAGGGCTGAACTGTTACCGATTAAGTGATAAAATTTACCTTGTGGGTGGACTTTTGTCTAATGATAACTTATAATAAAACATATGTAGAAATAATATAAGAGATATATAGATATATTATGATGTTGGGGTCAAAATGTATTTTGACCCAACTAATGCCAAGGCTTGATATGTAGATTATGGAGGAAGATTTTGAAAGAAGATAGTCGAAAAGTTTTAAAAAGCATGATGATGGTTACGCAGTTAGGAATAGTTATGATGGTTCCGATTTTCTTGTGCGGAGCTTTAGGTGTGTGGTTGAACAGGCTGACGGGTATAGATATTATATTCCCTATTTTGCTTGTGCTTGGCATAGGCTCAGGATTTAGAAGTGTATATATGGTTACAAAATCATTTTATGCATCAGATAAAAAGAAAGAAAATGAAAAGCTTCAATATATGGAAGATTTGAAAAATTATAGAAATACACATCCGGACGAGGATTTTTCAGATGTTATGGAGGGCAAGAAAAAGAGGTATCCGGAACATAAGACACGACAGAATTTTTGAGCTAAATATAAATATGTGAAACAAAAGTTTTGCAATACAGAGTGTTAATGAATATAATGATAAATATAGATGCAAGCTGGAATAGAGATAGGAAAAGGTAGAAAAATAAAAATATGCGAGAAGCGAAAAAGATTTTAAAAGAAATGATTATAGGAGTGTTTATATGGTCGCTGCCGGTTTTGGTTATGCTTGCTTTTATAGCAGAAAACAAACCAGCGGCTGTTTGTGGTGTTCTGGCTGGGGCATTTGCGGCAGCAGGGATAATATACCATATGTATAAACATCTTGACATAGCACTTGACATGGACCCGGAAAATGCAAGAAAACATACATTAAAATCTGCATTTCAGAGAACATTTATAATGGCGGCAGTTCTTATGGTGTCGATGATATGGTACAGTTATGTGCATCCTATAGGTGTTGTATTAGGGCTTATGGGTGTGAAGATGACTGCTTATATGCAGCCGTATGTGCACCGTTTTATTGCCGGTGTCAAAAGAGTGGGATGAGAACTGATGTATAAGAAACTATGGTGATGAGAGTATATTTGTTATTTTTGTTCATTTGCCTGCGTGATATAAAATGCATAGGTATTCAGCATTATATGCAAAAAAATTGCGTGAATTTATGATAAAAGGTGTTGAGTTGTGCATTGAACATAAAAATATATTTTCATGACTATAGTTGTAATGACTAAGATAGTCATAAAAAATAAAGAAGGAGGATGAGAATGTGGGAAGTGACATCTTAAATATGTCATGGGTAAACAGTAAGGCACTGCTTGCAGGCGGTGAAGTAGACTTCTTTATCAGAGGATATACTGACAAGAAATTTATGTTTCTCGGACACGAAGTCTATCTTACGACGACGCATATATCAATGATAATCGTCATGGCATTTCTGCTTGTTTTTGCCTTGTTTGCAAACCATGCGATTAAGAAAGCAGATCCCAAAGAAGCACCCGGTCCGTTTTTAAATGTGGTCGAACTGATAGTTGAAAAACTTGATGGAATGGTTGCAAGCTCAATGGGAGCTAGAAATGCCGTGAAGTTTAGAAATTATGTAAGTGCCTTGTTTTTGTTTATACTTACATGCAACTTATCAGGATTGTTAGGCTTAAGACCGCCGACAGCGGATTTTGGTGTGACATTTCCGCTCGCCGTTATTACATGGGTGATGATTCAGTACAATGGATTTAAGTACCAGAAGATGGGCAAGATAAAAGGTTTGTTTGAACCGATTTTCTTATTTTTCCCGATGAATCTTATCAGTGAGTTTTCAACGCCTGTATCGATGTCTCTCCGACTTTTCGGAAACATCCTGTCAGGTACCGTAATGATGGGACTTATCTATGGTTTGTTGCCAAAAGTGCTTACTTTGGTATGGCCGGCAGCATTGCATGTATATCTTGATGTATTCTCAGGATGCATTCAGACATATGTATTCTGTATGCTGACTATGTGCTTTGTCGCAGATGCGATAGGAGAAGACGCATAACAATTATTATATTTATTTTGAGGAGGAAGAACAATGAATATTACAAACGAAGGTTTAGTTTTAATGGGCTCTGCAATCGGTGCAGGTCTTGCAGTTATCGCAGGTATCGGACCTGGTGTAGGTCAGGGTATCGCAGCAGGTTATGGTGCATCAGCAGTAGGACGCAATCCGGGAGCAAAAGGTGACATCATGTCAACAATGCTTTTAGGACAGGCGGTAGCAGAGACAACAGGTCTTTACGGACTCGTAGTTGCCCTTATTCTCTTATTTGCTAACCCTCTTTATGGCAAACTTAAATAGACTGAGCTGAAAGCGAAGGATACTTCTTGAACGGAAGTTCAAGAAGGGAGTTTTTCTTGAATAGTAGTTCAAGAAATATTATTGCTGAAAGCGAAGGAACTGGAAAGAGTTAAAATAGAAAGGAGGCTGTAAAGTGAATGGTTTGGTAAAGGTTGCTTTAGCAGGTGACGGACTTGGAGATTATATATTTGGTCTTGACCCACAGCTTCTTGTGGATTCGGCTATCACAATACTTGCAATGTTCGCAATGTTTCTTCTTTTGTCACATCTTCTTTTCAATCCTGCAAGGGATCTTCTTGAAAAGAGACAGGCATATATAAAAGAACAGCTTGAAAAAGCAGCAAAAGAAAAACAGGATGCCATTGAATTTAAGGCAGAATATGATGAAAAACTTAAGGCTGTTGATAAAGAAGCAGAACAGATTTTGAGCCAGACGAGAAAGAACGCTGTCAAGAGAGAAAACGAGATAGTGGACGAGGCTAAGGCAGAAGCTGCAAGGATTGTTGACAGGGCAAATCATGACATAGAACTTGAAAAGTCTAAGGTTAAGGATGATGTTAAGAAAGAAATGGTATCTGTTGCAACAGTTATGGCTGAAAAGATAGTGGCATCTTCTCTTGATGAAGAAAAACAGTCACAGCTTATCGCAGATACATTGGAAGAGATGGGTGAAGAGACATGGCTAAGCTAATATCCAAAACTTACGGTGACGCACTTTTTGAGGTGGCGGCTGAGGAAGATAAGCTTGAAAGCCATCTCGAGGAAGTGGAAGCTGTACTTGATGTGCTGAAAGAAAACGAAGAGTATATAAAGATAATAGGCTATCCTAGAATTCCCGTTGAAGAAAAGAAAGCCATGATAGAAAGTGCTTTCAAAGACAAAGTGTCTGATGATATGGTCGGTTTCCTTACGGTCATCGTGGAAAAGGGAAGATTTTCAAAGATAGAAGAAATCTTGAACTATTTTGTTGAGAGAGTACATGAAGCAGAAAAAATAGGAACTGCTGAGATTAAATCCGCCGTAGAGCTTAGTGAAGCACAGAAAAAGGCGGTTGAAGACAAGCTGCTTACAACTACACAGTACAAAAAGATAATTGCAAAGTACAGTGTGGATGAGTCACTTATAGGCGGTATGGTTATACGCATCGGTGACAGGATCGTGGACAGCAGCGTAAAGACAAAACTTGAGACTATGGCAAGAGAATTGTCAAAAGTCCGTTTGTCAAACTAAATTAAATTGAAAGAAGGTGCGAGAGTATCATGAATTTGAAACCTGAAGAAATCAGTTCGGTTATCAAAGAACAGATTAAACAGTACAGTACCAAATTTGAAGTCGCAGATACGGGTACTGTTATACAGGTTGCCGATGGTATTACGCGTATTCATGGTCTTGCAAAGGCTATGGAGGGCGAGTTGCTGGAATTTCCAAATGAAATTTACGGCATGGTTTTAAACCTTGAGGAAGACAATGTCGGAGCCGTACTCTTAGGCGACCATAAAAATATCAACGAGGGCGATATAGTAAAGACTACAGGACGAGTTGTTGAGGTGCCGGTTGGTGATGAAATGCTCGGACGAGTAGTAAATTCTCTCGGACAGCCTATAGATGGCAAAGGTCCGATAAAGACAACAAAAACAAGACCGATTGAGAGGGTTGCATCAGGTGTTATCTCAAGAAAATCGGTAGATACACCGCTTCAGACAGGTATCAAGGCGATTGACTCGATGGTTCCTATCGGAAGAGGACAGCGTGAGCTTATCATAGGCGACCGCCAGACCGGTAAGACGG
>ENA-OOXY01001821-OOXY01001821.1-human-gut-metagenome-genome-assembly--contig:-NODE-1821-length-12852-cov-2.281550_pt1 | contig 12852 bp, 10 predicted proteins | sample MGYA00241593_ERZ501355 | MGnify/ENA primary metagenome ERZ501355 (study PRJEB25962, sample SAMEA2042739) | human gut metagenome | biome: human gut; feature: human-associated habitat; material: faeces... | reverse complement strand
CATTATCAGCAGTTGTAGTGGCCGTGCCTTGTGCCGGCCTCGCAGTGGATAAGCGTTGGTGTGGTATTTGTATGTCCGCTGGTGCGAGGCGGGCAAAGAGCTTTGCCCATCAGTTGATATGTTGGATAATTCTTTTCTTGTGAAGAAGCAATGAGAGCTTTTTACGTTGTTGAGAGAAATAGTCAAGCATACCCAAAGGGTCAGGCAGAAAGATTTTATGAGGTCGGGCTGTATTTTATAATCCTAAATGTTTTTTTCACAGAATTTTTTTGTAACTTTGCACGCGTTCTAGACATGACATGTTTCTTAACGCGTTTACGTAAATTTTAATGATAGCTATATAAAGTTTTATGTATTTCACACTATTTATTACCGTCATCCTGACGGCAGTCGTCCTGGTGGTTGGAGCCTATGTCATCGCCAAGTTGGTGGGTCCTCGCTCTTACAACCCGGTGAAGGGTGAGCCCTTTGAGTGTGGTATACCTACGCGCGGCACTTCTTGGTTGCCTTCAAACATAGGTTACTACCTCTTTGCGATTCTCTTCCTGATGTTTGATGTGGAGACTGTTTTCCTCTATCCCTGGGCTACTGTGTTCGGCAGTCTGGCTAAGGCAAACGGCGGAGCCATGTTGTTCTCCATTTTTTTCTTCATGTTGGTATTGGTGTTAGGCCTGGCTTATGCCTGGCGGAAAGGAGCGCTTGAATGGAAGTAAGCAAGAGAGCCAAAATCAAGAGCATTCCCTATGGTGAGTTTAAAGACAACGACTCACTGGAGAAAATAGCACAAGAGCTGAACGACGGCGGTGCCAACGTTTTGCTGGGCAGTTTGGACGAGCTGGTGAACTGGGGTCGCAGCAACTCGCTGTGGTCGCTTACTTTCGGTACGTCATGCTGCGGTATAGAGTTCATGGCCGTGGGTTGCGCACGTTATGACTTCTCACGCTTCGGCTTTGAGGTGACACGTAACTCGGCTCGTCAGGCCGACCTCATCATGTGTGCCGGTACGATAACCAATAAGATGGCGCCCGTCTTCAAGCGTCTCTACGACGAGATAGCGGAGCCCAAGTATGTAGTGGCTGTTGGCGGTTGCACCATCTCGGGCGGTCCGTTCAAGAAGAGCTACTCCGTGGTGAGGGGCATCGACGAGCTGGTGCCCGTGGATGTGTATATCCCCGGTTGCCCTCCGCGCCCCGAAGCCATACTGTATGGAATGATGCAGTTGCAGCGTAAGGTGAAAGTGGAGAAATTCTTCGGCGGAGCCAATCATAAGATGACCCGTCAGGAGAAAGAGATAAGCATGGGCTTGGGCGGCCTGCACGGCATAAGCAACGAGAACCTGGCTCAAGCCAAGTTGGGCGAGCGCGAGCCTATCATCGTGACCGAGGCTCCCAGCAAGGAGGATGTTGAGCGCCTTCAGGCAGAGCTCGACAGCCTCAAGCCAGAATCTGCTAATAATAATATATAAGGTAGACACAGTATGAAACTTGAGAATAAAGAATTCGGATTTGACAGCTTCGCCTCTGAAATGGCCAAGCTGAAAGAAGAAAAGCACTTCGACTACCTTGTTACCATAGTGGGTGAGGACTTTGGCCCTGACGAAGGGCTGGGATGTATATACATTCTTGAGAACACCAACACGCACGAACGCACGAGCGTTAAGCAGATTGCCAAGAAGGTGGGCGACGACTATGTTATACCTTCACTCTATCATCTGTATGCCAGCAGCGACTTGATGGAGCGCGAGGTGTTCGACTTGCTGGGCATTAAGTTTCTCGGTCATCCCGACATGAGACGACTCTTCCTGCGCAATGACTTTGTGGGTTATCCGCTGCGCAAGGACTATGACATGAGCCCGGAGAACAACCGGTTCCCCATGACCGATGAGCCTGAGAGCGACTACACGTCGGAGTGGAACCTCAACGACCTGGGCGAACTGGTGGAGACGCGCCACAGACTCTTTGATGACGACGACTTTGTGGTGAACTTCGGTCCTAACCACCCCTCTACGCACGGTGTGCTGAGATTGCAGACGGTGCTCAACGGCGAGACCGTGAAGCACATCTATCCTCACCTGGGCTACATACACCGCGGCATAGAGAAGATGATGGAGGGCATGACCTATCCTCAGACACTCGCCCTGACAGACCGTCTCAACTATCTGTGTGCCATGCACCACCGCCACGCTCTGGTGGGTGTGATAGAAGAGGCCATGGGCATAGAGCTGTCTGACAGAATACATTACATCCGCACCATCATGGACGAGCTGCAGCGTATAGACAACCACTTGCTCTTCCTGGGCACTTGCGCGCAAGACCTGAGCGCCCTGACGGCATTCCTTTACTGTATGCGCGACCGTGAGCATGTGCTCAACGTGATGGAAGAAACTACCGGTGGCAGACTCATACAAAACTATTATCGCATCGGCGGATTGCAGGACGACATCGACCCCAACTTCGTTGCCAACACCAAGAAGCTGTGCACGTATCTGCGCCCCATGATACAAGAATATCTGGACGTGTTCGGCGACAACGTCATCACACACCAGAGGCTTGAGGGCGTAGGACCTATGAACCTGGCCGACTGCGTGAACTATGGCGTTACCGGCCCCGCAGGTCGTGCTGCAGGATGGCATAATGATGTGCGCAAAAACCATCCTTATGACTTATACGACAAGGTGAAGTTTGATGAGATAACCTCTCTGAACGGCGACTCTATGGACAGATATATGATACACATCAACGAGATGTATCAGAGCCTGAACATCATAGAGCAGCTGATAGACAACATTCCGGAAGGCGAATACTACATCAAGCAGAAGCCCGTGATACGCGTTCCCGAGGGACAGTGGTACTTCTCTGTAGAGGGTGGCGCCGGCGAGTTTGGCGTTTACCTTGACAGCCGGGGCGACAAGAGCCCCTATCGCGTGAAGCTGCGCCCCATGGGCCTTACTCTGGCAGGCGCTTTCGACAAGATGTTGCGCGGACAGAAGATAGCCGACCTCATAGCTACGGGTGCCGCTATAGACTTTGTAATCCCTGATCTTGACAGATAAACAGACAATGGAAAAGACATATATATTATCTAACTTAGCTGTTTGGTTCGACGGCCTGCTGCGCAACACGTGCGGACTGCCTAACTTCTGGACGGTGCTCATAGAGTGTGTGCTGGTGGGCTTGCTCATTCTTACAGCCTATGCCGTGCTGGCCATTGTGCTCATCTTCATGGAGCGTAAGGTTTGCGCCTACTTCCAGTGCCGTATAGGCCCTATGCGTGTGGGCCCATGGGGAACGCTGCAGGTGATAGCCGATGTGCTCAAGATGCTCATCAAGGAGATATTCTTTGTAGACAAGGCCGACAAGTTGCTATACGCCATAGCGCCTTTCCTGGTCATCATTGCCTCTGTGGGAGCCTTCTCCTTCCTGCCCTGGAACCAAGGCTGGGAGGTGCTCAACTTCAACGTAGGCATATTCCTGCTCACTGCCGTGAGCTCCATAGGAGTGATAGGCATCTTCATGGCAGGATGGGCCAGCAACAACAAATATTCTGTTACGAGTGCTATGCGTGGCGCAGTGCAGCTCATCTCCTATGAAATGTCACTCGGACTGTGCCTCATCTCAGCCGTGATACTCACCGGCACCATGCAGATAAGCGGCATAGTAGACGCGCAGACGGGCCCCTGGCAGTGGCTTGTGTTCCAGGCTCCCTGGGCTACAATTCCCGCGTTCATCGTGTTCTGTATCGCCGGCAACGCCGAGGCCAACCGTGGCCCCTTCGACTTGGCTGAGGCAGAGAGCGAGCTTACTGCAGGCTATCACACCGAGTATTCGGGTATGGGCTTCGGCTTCTTCTATCTGGCCGAATACCTTAACCTCTTCGTAGTGAGCGGTATAGCAACCACAGTGTTTCTTGGTGGCTGGGCTCCGGTAAATATTGGCATCGACGCTTTCGATAGTGTGATGGACTATATCCCCGGTATCGTATGGTTCCTGGGCAAGACTTTCGTGGTGGTATTCTTGTTGATGTGGATAAGATGGACGTACCCGCGTCTGCGCATCGACCAGATACTGAAGCTGGAATGGAAGTATCTCATGCCACTGTCGCTGCTCATCATCGTCGTGATGGTGGTTAGCGTGGCATTCGGCTTAACTTTCACCAAATAATGTGCAATAAGAGATAAAATGGAAGACAACAAACAATCATATTTCGGCGGTATCGGGAGTGCCATCAAGACGCTTGCCACGGGTCTGAAAATCACGATGAAGGAATACTTTACGCCTAAGACCACAGAGCAGTATCCCGAAAACCGCAAGACGACACTGCACGTGTCGAAACGCCATCGTGGCAGGCTCGTCTTCAAGCGCGTAGAAACGCCTGATGATCCTGAAGCCGTGAAGCGTGGACTGAAGGTGGGCGACTATAAGTGCACGGCCTGCACCATGTGTGAGAAGGCTTGCCCCAATGACACGATAAAGATTACGGCCCACATGGAGACCGACCCGGAGACGGGAAAGAAGAAGCGTAAGCTCGATGATTATCAGTACGACCTGGGCGACTGTATGTTCTGCCAGTTGTGCGTGAATGCCTGCAACTTCGATGCCATAGAGTTTACCAATGATTTCGAGAATTCGGTGTTCGACCGATCCAAGCTTGTGCTGCATCTGGATAAGGAAGTGTATAAGGGAGGCAGCCTTCCCAACCTTATCGACGGCGGCGCTGACTGGGAAGTAGGCAAGTTTAACACTAAAACAAAGTAGAAGGTTATGGCAAGATTAATAATGTTTGCAATATTGTCCGCAGTAATCTTGGCTTCTGCCATATTCTGCGTGTCAACCAAGAGAATCATGCGTGCCGCAACGGCGCTGCTGTTCGTGCTCTTCGGTATAGCCGGACTGTACTTTGTTTTGGACTACACCTTCCTCGGTGCAGCGCAGATAAGCATCTATGCCGGTGGCATCACGATGATGTATATCTTTGCCATTCAGCTGGTAAGCAAGCGCACCTTGGCCGGACTGTCAGAAAGATGGCTGGGCAAACGCACCATCCTAGCTGCTGGCATAGCACTGGTGGGGTTTGCCACTGTGGCCCTCGTGCTGCTTAAGAATCACTTCATCGACGTTGCCATGCAGCGTGGTGACACCATGGTAAGAGAGATGGATATGAGCGAATTGGGCTCTGTGCTGATGAGCGGAAGCAAGTTTGGCTACGTGCTGCCCTTTGAGTTCATCTCCTTATTCCTGCTGGCTTGCATCATCGGTGGGCTGGCTATACTGAACAATAAAAACAAGGAGGACAAGAAATGATACCCGTAGAATATTTCTTTGTGCTTAGTGCGTTGCTCTTCTTCATCGGAGTGTTTGGCTTCGTAACAAGAAGAAACCTCATCGCTATGCTCATTTCCATCGAGCTGGTGCTCAACAGCGTAGACCTCAACTTCGCGGCTTTCAACCGTCTGCTCTATCCCGATGGCTACGAGGGCATGTTCTTCACGCTCTTCTCCATTGGCGTCAGTGCAGCCGAGACAGCTGTAGCGCTTGCTATCATCATCAATGTTTACCGTCACTTCCACAGCGATCAGGTAAACAGTATCGAAAACATGAAATGGTAAAAAAGAATAATTATGTTTAGTTACACATATTTGATACTCCTTCTGCCATTCCTGAGCTTCCTGCTTCTGGGCCTTTTTGGCATGAAGATGAAGAAGCCTGTGGCCGGAGTGATAGGCTCCTGCGTCCTGGGCTTGCTGTGGGTGATGAGCCTTTACACCGCCTATGAGTACTTCTTTGTGGTGGGCAGAAACGCTGACCAGGTGTATCCCGTCATCACAACATTCAATCTCACATGGCTCGACTTTGGCAAAGCGCCGCTCTTCGGCACACGGTTGCTCTTCAACATAGGCTTCCGCCTCACGCCTATCAGCGTGATGATGCTCATCGTTATCACCACCGTGAGCTTCATGGTTCATATTTACAGCTTCGGCTATATGGCTGAGCGTGACGAGCATTACAAGTTTGAGGGCTATGAGAAAGGCTTCCAGAGATTTTATGCCTTCCTCTCTCTCTTCACCATGTCGATGTTAGGACTGGTTGTTGCCACCAACATCTTCCAGATGTATCTGTTCTGGGAGCTTGTGGGTGTGTGCTCTTATCTGCTCATCGGCTTCTATTATCCCAAGCATGCGGCAGTACATGCCAGCAAGAAAGCGTTCATCGTGACGCGCTTTGCCGACTTGTTCTTCCTCATTGGTATATTGTTCTACAGCTTCTATGTAGGCACATTCAACTACGACCTCAATGCCACAGAAGGCATCCAGAGCCACTTGGCCGGAGCCTCTGCCATTCTTCCGCTGGCCCTGTTCCTCATGTTCATCGGCGGTGCCGGCAAGAGTGCCATGTTCCCCCTGCACATTTGGCTGCCCGATGCCATGGAAGGTCCTACGCCTGTGAGTGCCTTGATACACGCAGCTACCATGGTTGTGGCCGGCGTTTATCAGGTAGCGTCGCTCTTCCCCATCTGGGTTGAGTATGCGCCCAACCAGCTGCACTGGGTGGCTTACATTGCCGCGTTCACTGCTTTCTATGCAGCTGTTGTGGCATGCTGCCAGCGCGACATCAAGCGTGGCTTGGCCTTCTCTACCATATCGCAGATTGCTTACATGCTGGTTGCCCTTGGCGTGTGCACGTCTATAGAGGGTGAGGGTGGCGTAGGCTATATGGCCGGCATGTTCCACCTCTTTACTCATGCCATGTTCAAGGCATTGCTCTTCCTCTGCTCTGGTGCTATCATCGTCATCATCGGCAGCAACTTCAAGGAGTATATGGGCGGCTTGCACAAGTATATGCCTATCACCAACATCTGCTTCCTTATCGGTACGATAGCCATCAGCGGCTTCTGGCCCCTGGCTGGTTTCTTCTCAAAGGATGAAATCGTTGATGCCTGCTTCCATTTCTCACCGTTCATGGGCTACTTCATGACTATGGTGAGCGGCCTTACCGCCTTTTATATGTTCCGTCTCTACTATGTTATCTTCTGGGGACAGAGCTATTACGAGCTCGATCCCGAGCATCGCAAGCGTCCTGCCGAGGTTCCTTTCGTGATGTGGGGCCCCTTGGTGTTCCTCTCTTTGGTTACTATTGTAGCCGGTTGGGTGCCTTTCGGTCACTTCGTAAGCGCTACCGGCCATGCTGAAGAAATAGCCCTGCAGCACTTCCAGTTTGGTTCAACCGCTTGGCTGAGCCTTGCCGTGGCCACCATAGGCTTTGCCTTGGCTACCTGGATGTATGCTCCCAAGCACAATCCCGTGCCCGACATGCTGGCACGCAAGATGCCTAAGCTACATGACGCGGCCCTTAACCGCTTCTATATAGACAATGCCTGGCAGTTCTTCACGCATAAGATTGTCTTCAGACTTTTCTCTATTCCTATCGCTTGGTTCGATCGTCACGTCATCGACGGTACGTTCAACTTCCTGGCTTGGGGAACCAATGAGGCAGGCGAGAGCATACGCCCGTGGCAGAGCGGCGATGTGCGCCAGTATGCCGTATGGTTTATTACCGGTACAGTGGCTTTAACATTAGTATTACTTTGCTTGATATAATAAGGAAATGAGTATATTAACATTATTCGTAGCTATTCCCCTGCTCATGCTGGCAGGGCTTTGGCTTGCAAAGAACGACGGCCAGGTGCGTGGTGTCATGGTTGTCGGAGCCACGGCGTTGCTTGCTTTGGCCGCATGGCTAACCGTATATTTCGTTCAGCAGCGCAGCGCAGGCAATTCTGCCGACATGCTTCTCACCTATAGCGTGACGTGGTTTGCGCCCCTGCACATTGCTTATAGTGTGGGCGTAGACGGCATCTCGGTTGTGATGATACTGCTTTCTGCCATCATTGTGTTCACCGGAACGTTTGCAAGTTGGCAGCTTCAGCCCATGAAGAAGGAGTATTTCCTTTGGTTCGTGCTACTTTCGTCGGGTGTGTTCGGCTTCTTCATTTCCACAGACATGTTCACCATGTTCATGTTCTATGAGGTTGCCCTCATCCCTATGTACCTTCTCATCGGTGTATGGGGTACAGGACCTAAGGAATATGCGGCCATGAAGCTCACCCTGATGCTTATGGGTGGTTCGGCACTTCTCATTCTTGGCATCCTCGGCATCTACTATTTCAGCGGAGCCACCACGATGAATGTCAACGAGATAGCCGCACTGCACAACATTCCGCCTGTGGTTCAGAAAATCTTCTTCCCCTTTGTATTCATCGGATTTGGTGTTCTAGGAGCCCTGTTCCCATTCCATACATGGTCTCCTGACGGTCATGCTTCGGCACCTACGGCAGTGTCTATGCTTCACGCTGGCGTGCTGATGAAGCTCGGAGGCTATGGTTGCCTTCGCATCGCCATGTATCTTCTGCCCGACGCTTTGCAGACTTGGGTGCCCGTGTTCCTGGTGCTTACGTGCATCTCTGTGGTATATGGAGCCCTGTCAGCCTGCGTTCAGACCGACCTGAAGTACATCAATGCCTATTCATCCGTGTCTCACTGCGGCATGGTGCTCTTTGCTTTGCTCATGCTCACGCAGACTGCTATCACGGGAGCTATCCTGCAGATGCTCTCTCACGGACTCATGACGGCTCTCTTCTTTGCCGTTATCGGTATGATTTATCACCGTGCCGGAACGCGTGACGTGCGTTATCTGGGCGGCTTGATGAAGGTCATCCCCTTCCTCTCCGTGGCTTATGTAGTGGCTGGCTTGGCTAACCTCGGACTGCCGGGCTTCTCAGGTTTCGTAGCCGAGATGACCATCTTCGTGGGTAGCTTTGAGAATGCCGGCACGTTCCATCGTGTAGCTACCATTCTGGCATGTACGTCTATCGTCATCACGGCAGTGTATATCCTTCGTGTGGTGGGCAAGATTCTTTATCAGAAGGTGCCCAATGCCAAGCTCCTTGAGCTGCACGATGCCACCTGGGACGAGCGTCTTGCCGTTGGCGGACTCATCTTCTGCGTGGCAGGACTGGGCCTTATGCCTATTTTCTTTCAGAACATTATTTATAATGCAGTGGGCCCGATATTCAGCCATATCATCCCCTTTGCAGGTAATTTGACCAACTTATAAGCTATAGCGAAATGAATTACAGTGATTTCTTAAAAATGATTCCGGAGGCCACACTCCTGGCTATTCTGCTTGTTTTCTTCGTTGCTGATTTCGTATCTGCACGGCAGGCTGATCGCAAGTGGTTCAATCCGCTGGCTTGTATTCTTTTGTTTGCACAGACCATCCTTTGTCTGCTTCCCTTAGGAGGCACCGAAGCTTTTGGCGGAATGTATCAAACAACGCCCGCTACCCACGCCATGAAGGCCATCCTCACGCTGGGTACGCTCATCGTATTCATCATGAGCCGTGCTTGGGTAACCTCTGATAAGGTGCGGCGTATGGAAGGTGAGTATTACATGCTCATCGTTTCAACGCTCTTGGGTATGTATGCCATGATGAGCGCAGGCCACTTCCTCATGTTCTTCCTGGGCCTCGAGATGGCCAGCGTGCCCCTTGCTACGCTTGTGGCATTCGACCTTTATCGCAAGAACTCTGCTGAGGGAGCTGCCAAGTTCATCCTAACAGCCACCTTCTCCAGCGGTGTTATGCTCTATGGCATAAGCTTTATCTATGGCGCTTGCGGCACGCTCTACTTCGCAGACGTAGCAGCTAAGCTCGCGGCATCACCTCTTGCCATCATGGGCATGGTGTTCTTCTTCAGTGGCTTGGCCTTCAAGATTTCTCTTGTACCGTTCCATTTCTGGACGGCCGACACCTATCAGGGAGCTCCTACCCCCGTCACGGGCTATCTGTCTGTAGTGTCTAAGGGAGCTGCTGCCTTCACCCTGTGCACTATTCTCATTCATGTGTTCGCCTCAATGGTAGCCTATTGGCAGGTGATGCTCATGATTATCGTCGTGCTCACCATCACCGTAGCCAACCTCTTTGCCATCCGTCAGAGCGAGTTGAAGCGCTTCATGGCCTTCAGCTCCATCTCTCAGGCCGGCTACATCGTGCTTGCCATCCTCGGCGACTCTGCCATCAGCCTGGCTTCACTCAGCTATTACATCCTGGTATATGTGGTGGCCAACATGGCCGTATTCAGCATTATATCGGTTGTTGAGCAGAACAATGGCGGCAAGACAGATATAGACGACTATAACGGATTCTATAAGACAAATCCCCGTCTGAGCTTCCTGATGACGCTGGCACTCTTCTCTTTGGGCGGCATACCTCCCTTTGCCGGAATGTTCTCCAAGTTCTTCGTGTTCATGGCAGGCGTTCACGGAGCCGACGTAACCACTCATCTGGGTGGCTGGGCTTATGCTGTGGTGTTCATTGCATTGGTTAATACGGTCATCAGCTTATACTATTATCTCAAGATAGTTAAGGCTATGTACATCAAGCGCAATGACAATCCGCTGCCCACATTCACCAGCGACTGCGGCACCAAGTTTGCTTTGGCACTCTGCACAACGGGCGTTCTGCTCTTTGGTATATGCAGTGGCGTCTACGATTGGATTGCCCAGGCTTGCAATTTCATACAGATGTAAGGTCATAGACTTTTTATTTCAATATTCAGCTCCGGTAGGCTTCGTGCTTATCGGAGCTTTTTTATTATTCATACTTATGCACTAAATGCGATATTATTTTACTAAAAACAACTTGTGTCTTTGTAATTTAAAATTAAATAATTATCTTTGTAGCCTAAACATACTATTGCAACGAGATCTATTCACGAACCTATTAAAAACCATTTTATAAAGGCAATGAAAAGCTTTAAACTAAGAAAAAGACTTCTTTCCTTGGCTTCCGCGAAAGTAAGCAGAGGAACATTCATCGTTTTCGCCATGCTTTTGAGCGTTTATACGGCTTCGGCAAGGCAGACTTACAACTTCAATTCTGATTGGATAATAGACAAAACGGGCAAGGCCGTTACCCTTCCTCATGCCTGGAATGAGGACGATGCCTTCCGCCTGAGCACGTATGACATGAAGACCGCCGTGGTGTGGTATCGCAAGAAGTTCCGTCTGCCGGCCCAGACAGCGGGCAAGCGTGTCTTCATTGAGTTTGAGGGAGCGCGCCAACTGGCCGATGTGTGGCTCAACGGCCATCACGTAGGCAAGAGCGAAAACGGTGTCATGGCCTTCGGCTTCGACCTTACGCCTTATCTCAAGAAGGGCGATAACCTCATCGAAGTAAAGACAGACAACCACTGGGACTATAAGGAAGCCTCCACTGGAAGCACTTTTCAGTGGATGTCAAAGCCTTTTTACGTCAACTACGGCGGCCTGACGAAGAACGTTTGGCTGCATGTCACAGATCAGATATACCAGACCTTGCCCCTGTTCAGCAACCTTGGCACCACCGGTACGTATATCTACGGCTACGACTACGATGTTCCGACGGGCACAGCCACCCTGCATGCTGAGAGCGAGGTGCGCAACGAGACGGATAAAGATGCCGTCATGGGCTATACCGTCACGGTGATAGACAACGACGGTCAGCAGGTTGCGCAGTTCAAAGGGCAGCGTGTTACCGTGCCGGCACATGGCTCTGCCACGCTGCAAGCCGAGAAGCGCGTGAGCGGGCTGCACCTCTGGAGCTGGGGCTATGGCTATTTATATACCGTTAAAACCACCATTACTGATGCCAATGGCATGCCCCACGATGAGGTGAGCACCAAGACGGGCTTCCGTAAGACTGAGTTCAAGCACGGCATGATATACCTCAACGACCGTGTCATCATGGTGCATGGCTACGCGCAGCGCTCCACTAACGAGTGGCCGGGCGTGGGACAGAGCGTGCCCGCATGGCTTAGCGACTATAGCAACAACCTGTGTGTGCAGTCGGGTGGCAACCTTGTGCGCTGGATGCACGTCACTCCGTGGAAGCAGGATGTGGAGTCTTGCGACAGGGTAGGCCTCATAGAGGCTATGCCGGCGGGCGATGCCGAGCACGATGCCACGGGCAGGCAGTGGGAACAGCGCGTAGAGCTGATGCGCGATGCCATCATCTATAACCGCAACAACCCCAGCATTCTGTTTTATGAGTGCGGCAATCAGCGCATCACAACACAGCACATGCGACAGATGAAGAGCATTCGCAACGAGTACGACCCCTTCGGCGGACGCGCTATAGGCTCGCGTGAGATGCTCGACCAGCCCGAAGCTGAGTATGGAGGTGAGATGCTTTACGTCAATAAGAGCGACGACAAGCCCATGTGGATGATGGAGTATTGCCGCGACGAGGCCCTCCGCTGGTATTGGAACTCATGGAGCTATCCCTACCATCAGGAAGGTGACGGCCCGCTCTACCGCAATGCGTCGGCCGCTTCTTACAATCATAACAACGATGAGTTTGTCGTTGAGCAGGTAAGACGCTGGTATGACTACTGGCTGGAGCGCCCCGGCACGGGAACGAAGGTTAACAGTGGCGGTGCGAAAATAGTGTTCAGCGACACGCAGAGCCATGGCCGTTCGGCCGACAACTATCGCGTGAGCGGCTTCGTAGACCCTATGCGCGTGCCCAAGGATGCCTTCTATGCGGCTCAGGTGATGTGGAACGGTTGGGTAGATGATCTCAAACCGGCCACTTATATCGTGGGGCATTGGAATTATGACAAGGGCTTCAAAGTGCCCTCTGTATATGTTGTGAGCAATGGCGACAGCGTTGTGCTCTATCAAAACGGCAAGGCCATACAGCCCACTTCGCACGATTATCACTTCCTCTATACCTTCAAGAATGTTGCTTATGAAGATTCCACCCTCCTGGCCATATCCTTTGACAAGGACGGAAAGGAACTCTCACGCTATCAACTGCA
>ENA-OOXY01001814-OOXY01001814.1-human-gut-metagenome-genome-assembly--contig:-NODE-1814-length-12917-cov-1.817136_pt1 | contig 12917 bp, 10 predicted proteins | sample MGYA00241593_ERZ501355 | MGnify/ENA primary metagenome ERZ501355 (study PRJEB25962, sample SAMEA2042739) | human gut metagenome | biome: human gut; feature: human-associated habitat; material: faeces... | reverse complement strand
GCAGTTTGAATTTTCCCGGGGTCAATAACCAGATCCCAAGGATCCCCGTCATAGCAGGCACCGGCCGCAATGACCTTTGCACAGTCGATGACGCTTCCGCCGCCGATTGCCAGCACCATGTCCAGTTTTTGCTCCTTGCAGCATGCAACACCGGCACGTACAGATTCAATTCGTGGATTCGGTTCTACACCGGATAATTCCGTTACCTGTAGACCAGCCTGGTGCAGCAATTGCATGGCTTCTTCATACAAGCCAGATTTCTTGATGCTTCCGCCACCGTAAACCAATAAAACAGAATGACCGCTTTCTGACAATTCCGTCAAGTGTACAAGTTGTCCTTTTCCAAAATGGATTTTCGTTGGAATATGATACGTAAATGCCTGCATTACAAACTACCTCCAAAAATAAAATTTCGGCAGAGCCGTTGCCATTATGATACCACAGAATCTGTAAAAATGCAAGTTTCCTGTTTTCTTTTTTCCGATTCTGTAAAAAATCTTGAAAATTGATGAAGGATGTGCTATACTGAATCATTAGAACTAGAACTTATTCACGAGAAGAAAGGTGGCGCACAAATGAAAACACCGGTTTTTGCCGCTAGTCGAATCAATTGGCTGAAAATTGGAAAAATTGCAGTAGGTGCAGCCGCTGCAATGGCGCTGGCAGGAGCAGCGGGTCTGCAAAATGCCATGTCTGCCGGGTTGATTGTCTTTTTGACCATTCAGGATACCAAAAAGGAAACGGTGGCAAGCTGTCTGCGGCGATTGATTGCCTTTGTGATGATGACTGCCTTGTGCACACCGATTTTTTATTACCTCGGCACCAATCCGCTTACATTTGGCGGATTCTTTTTGGTGTTTCTGCTGCTTTGCTATGGAATGGATTTGTTGGATTCCATTGCGGTTAATGCTGTCATGGCAACACACTATATGGCGGCAGGCGGTGTGAGGCTGTCTCTTCTAAAAAATGAAATTTTGCTGCTGCTTATCGGTGGCGGAATTGGCGTCTTTCTGAACTGGTTTATGCCGAACAATCAGGAGAAAATTCGGCGGCATCAACAGGAGCTCGATCAGCAAATGCAGGGGATTCTGGAACGCATGGCAGTGTACCTGCTCTGTTCGGATCGAGCTGGATACGATGGGACCTGCTTTACCAAAACCGATCATCTCTTGGCGCAGATGCAGCGGGAAACGGTTTTATTTTTGGGGAACCGTTTTACCAGGCAGGATTTGTATTTCCTGCGCTACGCAGAAATGCGGCAGCAGCAATGTGATGTTCTGCGCATGATTTATCGGCAGATTATCCAGCTGACCTTAATCCCAGAGCAGGCGCATCCGCTTGCAGATTTCATTCGTTCTGTGAGTCAGGACTTTTCCGAGCACAATGACCCAACGGCTTTGCAGGAACAGTTGGATTTGCTGCATCAGCAATATCGAACAGACACCTTGCCGGTAACACGAGCGGAGTTTGAAAATCGAGCGCTGCTGTTTAGCATTTTGACTGACTTGCGGTTGTTCTTAAAAATAAAATCAGACTTTTTTGCATCGGAGCATTTATATACATAGGGAAAAGGAGAAGATCGATGAAGTTATTGAGAAGACGAAGGCGCTTTACGCCGGTTCGTATCATTGCATGCGGATTTGCCAGCATGATTGCATTGGGAACCCTGCTGTTGTCTCTGCCGATTGCGCAGAAGCCGGATGCAGCTGTTTCCGTTTTGGATGCACTGTTTACAGCGACCAGTGCAGTCTGCGTTACTGGATTGGTTGCAGTGGATGTTGCCGATCATTTTACCGTATTTGGACAAACCGTTGTTGGTATTTTGATTCAGATTGGAGGACTGGGCGTAACGTCCATTGGTTTGGGGCTGATTGCTCTTTCCGGAAGGCGTGTGCGCTTGCAGGATCAGGTTTTGATTAAGGAAGCGTTAAATTCTCCCAATTTAAAAAATATTCTGGCACTGATTCGAACCGTTTTGATTACCACATTTTCGATTGAATGCATTGGTGCGGTCGGAAGTTTTCTGGTATTCCGGAAGCAGTACACTGTCTGGCATGCGATTGGGCTTAGTTTGTTTCATTCGGTGGCATCCTTTAACAACGCCGGATTTGACTTGCTGGGCGGTGGACAAAGCTTGGCTGCCTACCGCAGCAATGTGCCGTTTTTACTGCTAACCAGTATTTTGGTCATTGCCGGTGGTATTGGGTTTATGGTGATTCGGGATCTTTGGCAGAATCATGGCAGACTGCTCCGCTGCACGCTGCATACCAAAGTGGTGTTGCTGATGACGGTGTTACTGCTTGCAGGCGGAACCGTTCTATTAAAGTGCGGAGATTCGAGTCTGAACTGGCTGGATGCATTCTTTTATAGTGTTTCTGCACGAACAGCAGGTTTTGCCACAGTACCGTTGGCGCAGTTTTCCAGTAGTGCAACCCTGGTTATGCTGATCTTAATGTTTGTGGGCGGTTCGCCCGGTTCCACGGCAGGTGGGATCAAAACAACCACGCTGTTTGTATTTTTGCGGACGGTCTTTGTGTATCCTTCCAGAAAAAATATTACAGTGTTCCATCGACAGCTTCCCAAGGATGTGATGGAACAGGCATTTGTTCTGGTTGGAATGGGTGCCTGTGTGGTAGGTGGTGTTTCCCTGCTGATAGGAATACTGGAACCGACTTTGACGCTGTCTCAGATTTTAGTAGAAGTTGTTTCTGCATTTGGAACAGTCGGTCTTTCTACTGGCGTGACGGGGGCACTCTCCGCGCCGGCGAAGCTGCTTTTGATTGGCACCATGTTCATTGGGCGGCTTGGCCCTTGGACGGTTGTCTCTCTGTGGATTCAAAAGACACGCTGCAATGTTTCTCTTCCGGAGGAACGAATTAGTATTGGATAAGGAGAACAAACATGCGAAATACAAAAAAAGGAGCCCAATGTTATGGGGTCATTGGGCTGGGACGGTTTGGATATGCATTGGCAGAATCTCTGGCAGCTTCTGACTGCGATTTGATTGTAGCCGATCAGGATCAGGAAATCATCAATCAGGCGGCTTCTCTGACCAGTCAGGCATACCAGGTTAGTCATCTCAATCGGGAAGCCATGCAGCAAATTGGTTTGCAGAACTGTGATGTTATTGTGATTGGTGTAGGTGGACGCATGGATGAAAGCATTTTGCTGACACTGTATGCCATTCAGTTGGGCGTAAAGCGTGTGATTGCAAAGGCAACCAGCGAAGAGCATGGATTGGTGCTGCAAACGCTGGGGGCAGAAGTGGTCTATCCGGAGCGGGATATGGCTGTGCGCCTTGCCAAGCGCCTGCTGGCACCGGGTGTGCTGGAGTATATTTCTTTGAGCGATGAAGTGGATATTACAGAAATTCAGCTTACCAAGCGCGTACATGGAAAAACGGTTGCCGGGTTGGATATTCGAAAACAGTTTGGATTGAATGTAATTGCTGTGAAACAAAATGGGATGCTGAGTACGGCGATTACACCGAATTTGATCTTGGATGAAACCATGACCATTACGGTAATTGGTGAAAAAAATGATATTCTGCGTTTTGAGTCCTATCTTTCCTAGTGCATGCCTTGCCGCAGGGAAGATTTACAAAACATCAAAAAGATCCGCACAGGAATCAAAATTCTGTGCGGATCTTTTTTGAAACTTATAATTCGTTTTTTCGTACTGCAATAAAGGAATCGAATGTCCGCAGCCAGCGCTGGAAGGTTTCATCATCTGGATAGGAGGTAATCGCACCGGATCCGGTGACACTGTAGTTTGCATAATATACTGCGTACCGCAGCCACTTTTGCAGTTTGCCGGCAGGCTGTTGATTGAGGTTTTCCGGTGTAATACCGTTCTTCCCCAGACAATACAGAAATGCGCCGCAAATGGCATCTCCGGCACCGGTGGTGTCCTTTACCTTGACCTTGGGGTTTGGTTCTGTGCAGACTACTTGCGGTGTTAGCAGCATGGCACCCTGTTTTCCTTTGGAATACAGAATCATTTTACAGCCTTGTTCAAATAGAAGCGGTGCTGCATTCTGAATGTCCGTTTCACCGGTTACAAATTCCAATTCTTCATCGGAGACTTTCAAAAGATCGACATAGGGGAGAAATTCCCGGACTGCTGCCTGACAAGCTTCCGCAGAGGGGAACAGCGGCAGCCGGATGTTCGGGTCAAAACTAATGACAGCGCCCTGTTCTTTTGCAAGCTGAATGGCACGTACATGTGTTTGCTTCATGGGAGATTCCACCAGGGAAACCGATCCGAAATGCAGAACAGCCGTATCTTCCAGCCACGCTGGCTGTAATTGCTCCGGTTCCATCAGCATGTCTGCACTTGGCTTTCGATAAAACGAAAAATCACGATTGCCGTCTGTTTTTAAGGAGACAAAGGCAAGCGCAGTATTGGCAGCATCGGTTCGGCAGATGCTCTCTGTGTCAATCCCGCATTTTTCCAATTGATCGACAATGTAATCGCCGAATGCATCATTCCCGACTTGTGTAATCATACGTGCCTTGCCGCCGAGTTTTCCGATTGCAGCTGCTACATTTGTCGGCGCACCGCCGCAAACTCGATAGAATGTTGTCACTTCTTTTAGCGGGCAGTCTCGCTGTTCCGGAATAAAATCAATCAGCGCTTCTCCGATGGTGGTAATCGTTTGTTTCATAGTTGTTAGGCTCCTTCGTCTGTCAAGCTGTTAGGCTCGTTGTGGTTCTGCCTTTTAGTATAGCATATTGTGAAAAAATAAGCAAGCAGATTTTTTACAGATTGCTCATAAATGCAACAGCTTTTCCCAAAATTCGAATTTCTTCCAGCTGTTCGTCATGATAAACCAATGGGGGATAGGCTGGATTTTCTGCCACCAGTTGGAGCCAGTTGTGTGCACGGTCGTAATAAACCCGCTTTAAAGTGGCTTCCTCTCCAATGATGACAGCGGCGATTTCACCATTTTCTACCATGGGCTGCTCTCGGATGAAGACATAGTCCCCATCATAAATACGCGCACCGATCATGCTGTCTCCTCGTGCAACCAAGCAGAAATCAGCACGGATGCTGTCCTCTGCTGTTACAAAGAGTTCTCGTTCTTCCTGTGCAAAAATAGGTTCTCCGCAGGCGATTTCGCCGAGTATGGGAAATCGTTTGGTTCCGATTGGGCGCAGGTTGTCAAAATCGTTCCAGTTCAAAGTAGGGGCTGCTTCCGGTTCTGCATGCGGACTTTGTCCGGTTAGCCATGCCGCAGATACATTTAGTGTTTGGGCAATTGCAGCCAGAACCGGAAGCTTAATGGTGTCGATTTTTCCGGATTCATAGCGCTGAATGGTGGATTTGTTCAATCCGACTGCATCACCCAATGCAGTTTGTGTCATGCCGCAGACCTTTCGGCGTGCTCGAATGCGCTGTCCGATTTGTTCTTGCTGTGTTGCTTCCATGGAAATTCCTTCTTTCTGCTGATTGGTTGATAAGATTTAGTATAACACAAGCTGTTGCAAAATGCAATATGAAAATGAAAAAATTGCATTTTGCTATTGACAGAGACCAAAATTTCTGCTACACTAGAACTATAGGAGTTGCATATTGCAAAAAATAAGATTTTCCGTCCCAATTTAGATCTTATACAATATGCGGCTCTTTATAAGTCCATTCAATCGGATATTTAATATGTAGGAGGAACTGGAATGACACTTGTAATTGATCCCATTCACTTTCACGCCGAGGCAAGCCCTGATCTTCTGGGACAAGTCGGTGAAAAAAATGCCCGAACCATTACCGTTGTGCAGCCAGCCGTTCCCGGTGCTGTCAATTATGCCTTGCTGTTCCAAATCCCGGATGCAGCTTCCACAGCGGAATCGAGTGCTGCCACAGATGCTTCCCATGCGGCAGCAACCTTGTTTTCCATCACCTGTACCAGTGGAAGCGTTACCGTCCCCAATTCGATTTTACAGCGCTCCGGAACAGTATGGTGTCAGTGGGTTGCCAGAGATCAGGCAGGCAGTAAAATTGCAAAATCCAATTTGATTCCGCTTCGTGTGGAACCTTCACTTTCTGCTGTGGAGGGGACGATTCCCACACCGGAAGAACTGCAAACCAAATATGACACGATGATGCAGGAGCTGGAAAAAGCAAAAACCAGCATGCTGGAAGCCATTCGATCTGCTGGCGGTTCGCCTACCGCAGTGAGCCAGGTTCTGGAATATACGGAGTTATCAAATGGCATTTACTCCTTTACACCGGCACATAATCGGCTTTATCGGTTTTGTGTTACCGATTCTGAAAGCGATCCTCCACGTCCACCGCTGCTGCGAGTACTGGCACCGGATGTTTCCGGTACCAATGCCGTATTTCATTGTCAGATACTATTGCAGCATTTTTCTGCTTTTCAAATCAGTTTTGCGGATAATCTCACGGGAACCGATGGCCTTTCTGCTTCCAATGGCTTCTTCTTTGTGGACAGCAGCCATGCACAGGATTTGATTGCGCTCTCTTTGTGGTATGATGGCTTTGGCTTTCGATATCATTGGGCTGCCATTTAGCGGATGCCTTTGATGGAATAGAAGAAAATCTGCTTGCAATTGGCTATTTTGCACAATTTACGCATTAAATTGTTGTGATGTACAAATATAGTTTACAAAAGTGAACTTGACATTATAGAATAGAGGTGCTATAATAAAAAAGAAATCAAACAGAACGACACGGTTGACGGACGGATTGCACAGGAGGAATTGTGCAGAATTTGATAGGGGGTCATATTATGAAAAAGTCATTTGGTTTGCGGGCTGCTGCCGGCACCATGGCTGTACTGCTTGCATGCTGTTCAGGAATTGTAGGAAACACTTCCTGCCTGCTTGCATCTGCGGAGGAAGAGGAGGTGCCTTTCTCGCTTTCTTTGCAGTTTACAGAAAGTCGGGATCCTTCTTTTTACATTTCCCACTCGACCCTTTCTCAAGGCGATTATACATTGCCGCTTGGCGTGTACATTGAATCGGATGCACGAAATACAGCTGTGCAAACTGCTTGTATGAAATGGTATACGGATCAGGAAGATTGGATTTCCTTCCAGAATATCATGAATTACAACAGTTATCAGAAGTCAACCGCCTATACATTTAGCGAAGGAACCATTACCTCCAATTATCCGCTGTATTGTCTGGCAAATGCGGTAAAGCGGAGAAGTGGATATGTTTACACCAATCCGAGCTTATTGACCAGTAACAGCAACTATGCTTGTGATCCTGTTTTTGGTGCGGATTTGTATTATGAAGGCAATGATACCGTTCAGTTTTCTGTTACGTATTATGCCAGTGCAGCGGATCTGAAAGCTGGAAAGAAGTCTACACAAGCTTATCATTGTCCACTGACATACAGTGCAGATGGAACCGCTTCTTTTACCTATTCCTATGTTCGACAGGACGATTATCAAGTGGATCAGAACACGGTTTCTCTTTATGCAAAGCAGGAAAAAATTCAGGCATTGGAACCTGGTTCGCAAATCCCGGATCGTGCTGATATCTTATTGTGGTACAGCACAAGTGATAAAGTGGTACCGTTTTTAGGAGAATCGGATGAATTTCCATTTACAACATTTGATGTTGTAATTGATGCCGACACACCAAACGGAATCTATTATGTAAATTTGGATGCTAGTGCCTGCCGATTGAATACGACTGAAAAGCCATCCAATTTAAGCGGCTTTACCATTGAAGTCGGTGATCGCTTGGAAACTACAACAGCAACTACTACCACGACAACAACAACGACGACTACAACTACAACAACAACTACTACCACTACTACAGAACCAACGACAACAACGGAGTCCACCACGACTACAGAGTCCACTACAACGGAACCGGAAACAACTACCACTTCTACTGAAACGACTTCGGCTACTTCTTCGACGTTCACTACGACCACAACGGAACTGATTACCACTACTACAACTACAACTTCTGAACCGAACGCATCTACCACAACATCTCCAGTTACAACTGTGTGGACAACAACGACTACCTTAGCCCCCTCTCTTTCTGAAACAGAGCGTACCTTGGCACCTGGTGAGTGCATGGAATTGACACTTTCTCCTGCAAATGGAAAAAATGTTGTATGGACTTCGAACCGGAAATCGGTCGCTACTATTTTGCCGGGTGACAGTGAAAACAGTGTTCAGATTTTGGCAAAGTCCGTTGGGACAGCGCGAATTACCGCTTCCTGTCGGGGAAAGACCTATCGATGCAACATTACTGTAACAGATCAATCTGTTACGATGACACCGCTGGAAATGGAAGTACCCAGAAATGTTTCTTTCCCAGTTACCTTGCAGGGAATTGATGCACCCGTATCCTGGAGCAGTTCAGATTCCAGTATTGCAGCAGTAGACGAAACTGGAATTGTAACCGCTGTCTCGGAAGGAACTGCCTTTATCTATGCGCAGGCAGAAGGTCGCTTGTTCCGCTGTGCGGTTACCGTTACAGCAGCACCAGCTGTTTTGACAGGGGATGTCAATTTGGACAACAGCATTTCTTTGGCAGATCTGGTCAAACTCAATCAGTACCTTTGCAAAACCGTTGATCTGGATGCAGCTGCACAAATTAATGCAAAATGTGAGTACCTGACGGATTTAGAGAACATTACATTTGCAGATAGCATGGTATTGCGAGAATATTTGCTCGGTATGATGCCGCATCTCCCAGTACAGATTCTATCATAAAATCTTTCTTTCTATTAAGCAGCGAGATCCGAACCAATTTTGGTCCGGATCTTGTTGTTTTGTCTGCTCCTTTTTTCTACCGAAAAATCAAAAAAATAAAATTATTTTCAAAAAAATGACGTTTTTCTATTTACATTTCTGAAATAACATGCTATAATGTACTTTGTACATACCGTTTTTGTAATTTTAAAAAACAAATTTTACGATTTTGAAACGGCTATTTGATAAGAATTTGAAAGTCAAAGAACCGTCATAGATTTGAAATCATGATCAACAAGGAAAGGGAGGGAGCAGACGAATCCATGCGTGATACATGTGAAAAATGGATACGACATCATAAGGAATTTGTAATATCTTGCAGTGTTCTGATTGCATATATTTTAATTGGAAGTCTTATTCGTGGAATGGTTCATCATTTTGGGTATGAATTTCGAAGTTGGTTGTCCACAACTGCATTTTTAATCTTTCTAGTGCTTGTTTTGATTGTACTGGTTTATGGAATTGGCTTAATTTTTCATCTGAGCAAAAAATTGTGCCAACATAAACTATTAAAAATATTTTTGAATCTTTTGATTGCTGCAATTGTAGTTGCTACAATCTGTATGGTTCCTTGGATGACGCAAGTGCCGCACAAGCAATTTCAAAAAGAATACGAACTGACACGAAACGGAACAGAATTGATTGCATACGTCGATCAGGGAAACACAGTAAAGGTTCGTTATTATGAAGCGGTTAATTTCATTGTTCGCAAGAAACAGTTATTTTTGGAAGAAGATTACGGCGCAATTGAATGGAATCCCATTTCGGGACATGAACCAACAAGACCACAGGAACGTTCACAATATTGATACAAGTTCAGGCAATCTGTTCTCTCCATGACACGAGAGAGCAGTTTTTTTGTTTTGATGCCTTTTTCTTATTCAGAGTCCAGTGGAGTCAGCGCTACAATGTTTCCAGAAAATGCCGGATAGGCCGAGATGGTTCCAGCATTGCATACGGCTGTATCCAATGCAGAGGTGTCTACAATGAATTCCAAAACATTGGCACCGCTTCCGCAGGGACGGTAACAATGCGTTGGATCCGTGTGGCAGTCTGCTTTCACATCGCCTACTTGTACCGTAAAGGTTGTGCCAGTATCCAATGTAACGGAAAATCGTTCGCTGCAGCCATTCTCCAGCCAGCCAGTTCCCATGGCAACTAAATAGTCTGATGCTATGCGGCGCAAGCCTTGCTCGTCCGTCCAGGCTTGCTGTTGCAGCTGATATTGGATGGAGGCAGAATCCGTGATGCAGCGGTAATCCATATAGGTTTTAAACCAAGTTTCCATTGTTTGCAAAACAGCAAATCCATCCGGATTGGTTTGCTGGGTCAGCAGTGGAGCAGAGCAGGTCGCTTCTGCTGTAGGAGGAATGGGATCTTCGACTGATGATTCTGCTGCTGCATTGGAAGAGCATTCCGATGACGCAGCTATTTGCAGATCTGCCTGGGTGGCACAGGTGGTCTGTGTTGTTGCTGGCGTGCTGAAAGTGGTGGGATATGTAGTTGTTGCTGCAACCGTACAGCTGGTGGTATGATGGGGGATTGTGCCAGATTCAGCAGGAGCTGTAGAAAGGACATTTTTGACTTGCGGAGCAGGTGCACAATCTGCCGTAATCAGTTGAACCGGCAGTGCAGGTGGGAGGATTAGATGGCAGCCCAGCGGCTGCTCTGGTATGACAGTCTGCTGGGCGGTAGAAAATGGTGTGTGCATCAATCCCATTGCACAGCTTAATCCTGTACCAACGGCAAGAAATGATTTCCAAAATGACATAGGCAACTCCTTTTTGTAAGAATGCACAAAAAGTGCATTTGAATTTGTTGCAAACCGACAAAATTCAAAAATAAATTCCAAAATGACTTGACAGATGAAAAAAAGCTTCGTATAATGAAAACATCAATTCAAATGACAAGTGAAATTCCATGAGCAAAAGTAAGTAGCCTGCAAAACGGTGGCACAGAGAGTCGGGGAATGGTGGAATCCCGGAGCATACGCTGTTGGTGAATGGATTTGTGAGAAGCACAGCAAACAGGAAGTCCTTAGTAGCTGTCGCCGCAGGCTCTGCGTTATCGGAGCAGGATATAACCGGTTTGAATCGGCGTATCTGAAAGAGGGAATCGATTTCGTAAGGAATAGATTCTGAATTTGGGTGGCAACACGAAAGCACAAGCTTGACGTCCCATGATAAGTGGGAAGTCAAGCTTTTTTTATTTTATGCAAAAGGAGTCAAGAGTATGCTGAAACCATCATTGGAAGAAGTGCAGGCGCTCGCAAAAGAATACAACACCATTCCAGTATTCTATACATTTTGCGCCGATCATCAAACGCCCATGAACATCTATCGCTGCATGGCGGAAAAAGGAGACAATTCCTTTATTTTGGAAAGCGTCAGCAACGGCACACAGTGGGATCGGTATTCTTTTATCGGATCGAATCCCAAGGAAGAAATTCGGATGCAGGGTCATACGGCAACCAGAAAGTCCGGGGATACTGTTCTAGAGCAAAAGGAAGTTTGTAATCCAATTGCATATCTGAAAGAACGGATGGCACAGTATCATGCACCTGCATTGGAAGGGATGCCAAGCTTTACTGGTGGCTTGATTGGCTATTTTGGTTATGATACCGTGCGGTATGTAGAACCAACCCTTTCCAATATCCCAAAGGATGACATCGGCATGCCGGACTGTCATTTGTTTCTATATGAAGAATTGGTGGCATATGACCATTTGACCAGTAATGGCATCGTTATTTTGAACCTGCATCGAAATGGAAACCTGAGCGCACAATATGCAGAAGCACTGTGGCGGGCAGAGGAACTGGCACAGGAAATCAGCCGCTATGTTCCATCCGCAGAACGCCAGCCGCACAGCGGAGAGTCTGTTGTACGCTCCAATATGACAAAAGCAGATTTTACCAAGATGGTCGATCAGGCAAAGGAACACATTGTCAACGGAGACATCTTCCAGATTGTTTTGTCACAGCGGTTTGAAGTGGAAAATCCGCCGGCAAGCTTCGATGTATATCGGCAGCTGCGTGCGACCAATCCTTCTCCGTATCTGTACTTTTTCCATACACCGGATTATGATATTGCCGGTGCTTCTCCGGAAATGCTGGCAAAGGTGCAAGGCGGTTTGATTCACAATCGCCCCATTGCCGGAACTAAGCCGAGAGGACGGACGGCAGAAGAGGATTTGAACAATGAAAAGATGCTGCTTGCCGATCCGAAAGAACGTTCCGAGCACACGATGCTGGTGGATTTGGGACGAAACGATGTGGGGAAGGTTTCTAAGTTCGGTACAGTAACCGTTACCAAATACATGGTAACAGAGCGGGCTTCCAAGGTGATGCACTTGGTTTCTGATGTGGAAGGTCAGCTGCGGGAGGATCTGACTGCGCTGGATGCACTGATGGCAATTCTACCGGCAGGAACGCTTTCCGGTGCACCGAAGGTACGTGCGATGGAACTGATCGATGAGCTGGAACAGCAAAAGCGCGGTCTATATGGTGGTACCGTAGGTTGCCTGGGGTTTGATGGAAACATCAACACCTGCATTGCCATTCGTACTGTATTGTTCCGCAACCAAAAAGCATATGTACAGGCAGGAGCCGGCATTGTCGCTGATTCTGTTCCGGAAAATGAATATTATGAAACCGTCAACAAAGCACTGGCTGTTTTGAATGCTGTTAAGGAGGCAGGAAAATGATTGTATTATTGGATAATTACGATTCTTTTACCTATAATTTGTATCAGTATATTGGAGAACTTTATCCGGACATTCAGGTTATTCGGAACGATGTCATTACGGTAGAAGGACTGGAACAGCTCAAGCCGGAGGCATTGATTGTATCGCCGGGTCCGGGCTATCCGAAGGATGCCGGCATTTCTTTGGAAGCCATCCGGCACTTTAGCGGAAAAATTCCAATTTTGGGTGTTTGCCTGGGGCATCAGTCCATTGCAGAAGCATTTGGCGGAAAAATTGTAAAGGCTTCTGTTCTAATGCACGGAAAGGCAAGCAAGATTCGCTTTCAGAAAGATGCAACCTTGTTCCGGCATTTGCCGGAAGAAGTGCCATGTGGCCGTTACCACTCTTTGATCGTAGAGGATGCATCTGTACCGGAGTGTCTGTGGGTAACTGCACGGGATACCGATGGGCAGATTATGGGATTGGAACACAA
>ENA-OOXY01001806-OOXY01001806.1-human-gut-metagenome-genome-assembly--contig:-NODE-1806-length-12954-cov-2.220482_pt1 | contig 12954 bp, 9 predicted proteins | sample MGYA00241593_ERZ501355 | MGnify/ENA primary metagenome ERZ501355 (study PRJEB25962, sample SAMEA2042739) | human gut metagenome | biome: human gut; feature: human-associated habitat; material: faeces... | reverse complement strand
AAGTTTATGAGTGAAGAAAAGGCTGTAAAATTATTTGAAAAATACCATTTTTCTATGTCTTAGAAATGAGGTTTATTATGGATTACTCCCAGATTGATTTTAGTCCGCTTTGGATAAGTCTTAAAACCGGTATTGTGGCTTCAATGGTATCTTTTGTGCTTGGCATACTGGCAGCTTGGTTTGTCGTGAGCAGGCGTGGAAGAACAAGAGGTATATGGGATGGTATTCTTACAATGCCTCTTGTACTGCCGCCGACAGTTGCGGGATATATATTGCTCCGTATATTTAGTACCAGACACAGTTTTGGAAATTTTGTAGATAAGGGACTTTCAATTCATGTCATACATACATGGCTTGGCTGTATCATTGCGGCTACGGTTATTGCATTTCCTCTTATGTACCGAAATGCCAGGGCGGCATTTGAACAGGTAGACGAAAATGTGATATATGCGGCACAGACGCTTGGTCTTAGTGAGTGGACAATTTTCTTTAAAATCCGTATGCCAATGGCAAAACCCGGAATTTTATCGGGTATTACACTTACATTTACAAGAGCACTCGGAGAGTACGGTGCAACATCAATGCTTGCCGGAAACATTGCAGGAAAAACCTCAACAATATCTCATAGCGATGGTGATTCAGAGTGGTGATTTTAAAACGGCAGGTTTCTGGTGTATTGTGATAACGGCAATTTCGTTTATCTGTCTTGTTATTATAAATTTTATTACGGGTGACAGATAAGAAATCTGCAAGAATGAGGATTGATATGGCTTTAATAGTAAAGATAAGAAAAAGGCTTGATAATTTTGAATTAAATACGGATATACAGACAGATGACGATATACTGGCACTAAGTGGTGCATCCGGTGCGGGAAAGACTATGATATTAAAATGTATTGCAGGGATAGCAACACCTGACAGCGGTTATATATCACTGAACGGTCGTGTCCTTTTTGACTCGGAAAAAAAGATAAATTTAAAAGCTTCACTTAGAAAAACAGGTTATCTCTTTCAGGATTATGCTTTATTTCCTACAATGACGGCAAGAGAAAATATAAATATTGTTATGAAAAAGAAAAACCATGAACTTGTAGATAAGTGGCTTAGTGCATATGGGCTTGAAAAAGTGGCTGACAATTATCCTAAAAAATTGTCAGGAGGACAGAAACAGCGTGTTGCAATGATTCGTATGCTTGCATCAGACCCAGAGTGTATATTGCTTGACGAACCATTTTCTGCACTTGATGAACATATCAAAAGAAAAATGGAAGTGGAACTTATGGAGATGCTTGAAAATTTTCATAAGCCGATAATTTTTGTTTCGCATAACCGGGAAGAAATCTACAGATTTGCAGATAAAGTATGTTCCGTGGAAGATGGAATTGTAAGCAGGATATATGATAAAAAATATTTTTATTATAAACCTGAGACAAAAGCACAGGCAAAACTTGCAGGATGTCTGAATTTCTCAAACATAAGCTGGATAGATGAAAGTCATGTGAAAGCGGTTGACTGGGGTGTTACGCTTAAAGTTAAGGCAACAAAAGAAAGTGACTGGGAAAAATATCATAGTATCTGCATTTTTCAAAATGATATAAATATTGGAAAACATTCCTTTACGCATCAGAAAAAATATATTAAAAACGAAAATATAAATTCTGAAACAACAGGAATGTTTGAAGATACGCTAAATACCTTAAAGATAAAAAGTATCTCGCTGTCAGAAGAACTTTATAATACCTGCTGTCTTTGTGAGCTTGAAAACGGTGAGGTTATAACAATGATAAAGCCAAAAGAAAATCAGTTGTTTTCGGATAAATTGCAGGATAAATATATTGACTTACTAAATAATGTTAAAAAAATTACAGTAGCAAAAGAATACATACATCTTCTTAAATAACAGTTCAGCCTTGCATTTCTTACATTCATAAACCTGCCAGCGAGCTGTCAGTCGCTGCTTTGCAGCTTATGTTTACTCATTTCAGAAATGAAAGGCTATTCTACCATAAAAAGGTACTTAACAATACAATGAACAAGCTCATTGTATTGCCAATTATCTTTTTATGGCTGAACTGTTACATAAAAATAAAAGTTAAGGAAATATAGCAATGGGTTTAAGACAAAAAATTAAAAATAAAGTTAAAGGCGGCCTGAGACTGCATAACAGGATGCTTCTAATATATATCATAGGTGGAATGCTCCCTTTTATAGCTGCAAGTTTATATACAAATGCAAAAAATCAATCTAACATGATAAAATTAAATAAAAATACTCAGGAAAGTGAGATTGAAATACTAAAACGGCAGATTTCAGAGTCAATGACTGTGGTCGTTGATGTGTTAAATCAATTATATGTAAGTTCGGCAGTCAATGATGTTACAAGAAAAACTTACGACAGCATATCTGATTTTGAAAACGAGTGCAATGCAAGACTTGGGATTATTGACCGCTATCTGTCTTATTATAAAAGAGATATATCTGATATAAAGATATTTGTTGATAATAAGCCGATAAGTGCAAATAAGTATTTCTTTTATCTGGGTGATGCCGTAAAGACAGAGAACTGGTATAAGCCGACGATTGAAAGAAACGGAGATGTATGCTGGAATTATGGCGTTGGACGAACTACCAGACAGAAACATATCCAGGTAACAAGGGCAATGAAGGACAAATATGGAAAGATTATAGCGGTATTGTGTGTGCAGTTACAAAATGATTTTATTATAGATACCATATCAGAACGCTCTATGCATACGGTGCTTTTGTATAATGATAGTGAAATAATATACACAAATTATGCCATGGATGATGATACACCGTTTTTGGCAGAACGGCTAAAAAAAAAGAAGCAGCATGAGTATGCAGGACAGATTACGGTCGGAGTTGAAGACTATCTTCTTGTTTATAATAAGATATATCCACGGATAAAGGGATATGAGTATGAAGACCCGCCGCATTTTACAATTACAACGATAGAGAGATTTCAGGATCTTACATCAAGTATAAATATTAACAGCCTGAAAAGTTATACTGCTGTTATCGTAGGGCTTTTTGCGTCAGTTATTCTGATACTTGTGTTTTCCAAAATGTATTCAAATCGAATGGAACTTTTGCGTAAACAGATGCATTATGTTGCTATTGGAGAATATGATAAGGTTACGCCTATTGAGGGGACTGACGAGATTGCTGAACTTTATAAGGAAGTCGAAAAGATGCGGGATGACAATCGTGAACTTATGCAAAAAATTGTTGAGGAACAGGTTCAGAAAGAAAAGATTCATACGAAACAAAGAGAAGTGGAATTTAAGATGCTTGCCAGTCAGATAAATCCGCATTTCCTTTACAACACACTCGAAACCATAAGAATGAAGGCAAAGATAAACAAAGAGCCTGAAATAGAGGAACTTGTAAAGATGCTTGCAAAGATAATGAGAAGAAATATTCAGGTAAGCGACAAAAAGGTCACTCTTAAATCAGAAGTCCAGCTTATAGAATATTATTTGAAAATACAAAATTACAGATTTGGAGACAGGATACATTCGCAGGTTATCGTTGATGATGATGTGGATCAGGATGCAAAAGTTCTTCCTCTTATAATACAGCCGTTTGTTGAAAATGCCTTTGTGCATGGTCTGGAGTCAAGTGAGGACGGTGGAAATCTTACAGTGCATGTGAGTCGTGATGTGGGAGTCATCGTCGTGACAATAGAGGATGACGGTGTCGGAATGGACTACTATCAGCTTGGAAAATTGAGATATGCCATAAATTCAGGTGAGGCGGCAGAAAAAGGTCATATAGGTGTAAGCAATGTAAATCAAAGACTTAAGCTGCAATATGGAGAGCAGTTTGGAGTTACGGTAGACAGCACTCTTGGAAAAGGAACAAAAATAACAATAATGATGCCGTTTGTCTTTGGGGAGTAATGTTGCTTAAAATCAAATAATTTAACTAATTCTAGGGGTAAATATGTCAAAAAAGTATGGTTTTATTTTACGGTATTTACCCCTAGAATTATGTTAAGATATTGGAAATGTGGTGGCTATATGATTATCAGGTAAAAGTAAGGTCACCGGACAAAAAAGTATAGGAGGAAGATTTACTATGAGAAAATCTTTAAGAAAAATTTCAGCAGCAATCGCAGGATGTGCTCTCGCAATGGCACTTACGGTTGGTGCAGTACCAAATGCAGCAAATGCGGCAGTAAAACCACAGTGTACAAAAGACGGTGAAAAAGCAGGTAAAGCAAAATTTAATCCTGATGGAACATATCATGCATACTTCGGACTTCAGCAGCAGAATACATGGATTTTCCGTGATCAGTGGTTCAGCCCTACATTAGGTGTAAAGGGAACTGACCTTGCAGGAAATGATTATGCAAGTATTCTTCAGTCAAAAGATGGAAAAGTATTAAAGATGGACGGAACCGTTACTGATGCCGAGATTACAGGAAACGGTACTTACACTATCGGTGTAACAGGTCTTAACAGTTGTATCGACACAGACCTTGATGCAAACCCTATATCAATGATTTACGCATCAACAGATATTCCTATCAGTGCTATCAAAGACGGCACAGTTAAGATTTCAGATGTAAAGATGTCTATCGACGGCAAAGAGGCATTCTCAGGAGAGCCTTATACAAACGAGGATACAGAGCTTGTTAAACTTTACCAGTTTGACTGCACCAATACATACAAAAAGGATCAGTTTGAGAATCCTTCAATCCTTTGCCCATCTGATTCTATCCAGATTACATTTACTATAAGCGGATTTACAAATGACAATCCTAATGCAGTTGCAGCTACTCCTACACCGGCAGCAGACTCAAGTGCATCATCATCAACTTCATCAACAAGCAGTACTGAAAGTAATGGAGGTACAAACACAACAGCAGTTGCAGTAGTTGTAGTTGTTGCAGTAGTAGTTGTCGCAGGTGTTATAGTATTCGTTAAGAAAAAGAAAAACTAATCAGAAATAAAAACATATGACCTTTAGTTAGGATTATATTATAGGGATAATAAATGTTTAAATAAAACTGCCGTATCGTGCTGATGCGGCGGTTTTTTTGATGTGTATCTGCGGTGTAGGTGCTTAAAGGAAAATGTATGTATCAGTAAATATACAGGTTATTGAAATATATTAAAAATACATTCAAAAAATAAACTAATATTAAACTTGTATGAAAAATAAATGTATTTTCGGTCAATAATTTGTGGTAGTATTTTACACCCCAAATTTATATAATTAAATCAAGAAGAAGGTCAGATAAAAGATAAATGGTTATAAAAGATTTATATAGCCAAAAAGATTATCCAATCATAACTTAGGAGGTCATTATGAAAGAAGAAAAAAAGGAAAGGAGAGGCACGCTAGACTATGTTTATATAGTTCAGAGACTTGTTACTATTTTAGCCATAGTTGCAGCGTTCTTTCCGGCATTTAGTCCATCAAGAATTACAAAATTGATCGACGACACGATTTCATTGTTTACATCAGGTGTTTCATACTCAAGTCTTACAGACGGTGCGAGCAGAGCACTTCGTATGGAATGGGTTGATGAAACTGTATTTGTTGTAGTATTTATCGGTTCACTTGTATTGATGATTGGTATTTGCCTTGCGATTGCAGGTGGATGTATGTCATTAGGAAATCTCAGATTACAGAGACTTGGACTTAAGTTTTCTTTTGGCGGTTCGTTAGCTGAGATTGTCGGTGTTGTCATTTGTTATATAAGTTACAACATGATCCAGAACAGTGAAAATGTAAAACGCGTAAAACCTGTATTCCCTAATGGAATGATTTTATATGCAGTATTTGCAATTATACTTCTTGTTACAACACTTATCCTTATGGCGGGTATGCCTAAGGCAGACAAGAATGAGAAATTTGAAATGGAATCAAAATATAAGCTCTTCCTTATGTTCCTTCCATTTGCAGCACTTGCTTTCGTATTCTGTTATTTACCACTTTGGGGCTGGAGATATGCATTCTTCGATTACAAAGCCGGTGGAACTTTATCAATGAGCAATTTTGTAGGTTTTAAGTGGTTTACATATTTATTTAAGAATGAAGCTACAAGGCGTGACCTTATAAATGTTATTAAAAATACACTTGGTCTTAGTATGTTAAATGTATTGACAAGCTGGATTCCTATGATGTTCGCTGTATTTCTCTGCGAGATTAAGAGTCTCAGATTCCGTCGTTTTGTACAGACATTTACAACAATCCCTAACTTCATAAGCTGGGTACTTGTATATGCTATAGCTATAGCTATCTTCTCTACAGATGGTTTCATCAATACATTCATGAAAGAGTTTGGAATGTTAGCACAGAATGCACAGGGTAAGAACTATCTGATGGCTGACTCACATATGTGGATTAAGATGTGGGCATGGGGCACATGGAAAGGTGTCGGCTGGAGTGCCATTATCTATATAGCAGGTATTTCAGGTATCGACCAGAGTCTTTATGAGGCGGCAACGGTCGATGGTGCAGGACGATTCCAGAAGATGTGGCATGTTACACTTCCGGGACTTCTGCCAACATTCTTTGTACTTTTACTTATGTCAATCGCAAACATCCTTACAAACGGTCTTGACCAGTACCTCTGCTTCACAAACGCACAGAACGCACAGTCAATCAGAGTTCTTGACCTTTATGTTTACCAGTTAGGTATGGGAAGCAGCGGAAGTATTCCGTTGTCAACGGTTGTAGGTATGTTTAAATCAGTAATATCCGTAGTATTGTTGTTTGTTGCCAATGGAGCATCTAAGCTGCTTCGTGGTGAGAGTATCATATAGGAGGTGAGTACGATATGGCAAAGACAAAACAGGAAAAAGAAGATGCTAAGAGAGAAAGAGAGTATGAAAAGAAGCATAAAAGAAAATATCGTCTTACACCTGGTGATATAGTATTTTATATTTTTAACTATTTGTTCTTTACTTTGTTTACAATTACTTGTATATTCCCATTCTGGTATCTGTTTGTAAATACAGTATCAAGAAATGATTATGTTCAGAGAGGTATCGTAAACTTCTGGCCAAAGGGATTTAATATTCAAAATTACCTTGCACTTAAAGAGGTTAGTGACCTTGGTTCAGCATTTATTATATCAGTATCAAGAACAATTATTGGTACTGCACTTATGGTAATTGCATCGGCGTTTATCGGTTATCTCGTTACTAAACAGGAAATGTGGCACAGAAGTTTCTGGTATCGTTTCCTTGTTATTACAATGTATTTTAATGCAGGTCTTATTCCATGGTACATGAACTTTGCAATGCTCGGTATGACAAATCATTACTCAGCATACATTATACCTGCTATTGTGGCTCCGTATAATATCATTCTGGTAAAGACATACATAGAGTCGATTCCGGCGGAACTTGAGGAAAGTGCATTTATTGATGGTGCTTCATATATGATGGTATTTAGGAAACTTATATGGCCTCTTAGTAAACCAATCCTTGCGACAATCGCAATTTTCGGTGCGGTAGGTCATTGGAACTCATTCCAGGATTCTTTAATACTTATGAGTGATTCAAAACTCTTTACATTGCAGCACAGACTTTACATTTACCTGAACCAGTCATCAAACCTCGGTACATTGATGGACGGTGCAGATTCATCTACAGCTAAGAATGCAATGGAACAGGCTATGAACTCAAAGGTTATTAAGTACACTATCTCAATGGTATCAGTTATTCCTATCCTTTGCGTATATCCGTTTATGCAGAGATACTTCGAGAAAGGTATCATGCTTGGTGCAGTCAAGGGTTGATGCTGTAAGGTATTGCAATTTAACTCAAGATTTGATAATCTGATTATAGTTTTTATAGATGGGTGATTGTGTAAACAGTCACCCATTAAAAAATTTACGGTCAGATAGTGGGGATAGTGTGAAAAATCCATATATGCAAGATTTTTCGCACACAAGATTTGTGTCTGCGCACACTTGACACAAACTTAATATGCACAAAAAACGTGTGCAGAAATGAGGGATAATATTTATATGTTCAAAAATGGTTTCTTTGAAAGCCCGTTATACAAATTTGGCACAAGACTTGTGGATGTGCTCGCACTCAATTTTTTATGGCTCTTTTGCAGTCTGCCGTTATTGCTGGCACTTGCTTTTCCGAAGTGGCTCGGATTGTTTTGGATACCATGTGGTATCATAGGTGCATTTACTATGGGAGCTGCATCGGTGGCGGCATTTTCGATTACGCTTAAAATGGTGGATGACGAGGAGGGTTATATATTTAAACCTTTCTTTAAAGAGTTTAAAGCGAGTTTCTTCAAGGGTGGAATAGCAGGCATGATACAGACATTTGCAGTATATGCACTGTATCTTGATTTCCAGCTTTTTAATAATGTCAAAGATTCAAATATAATGTTTCTTATAGTCTTTATACTGGGGCTGATATTATTATTTACGCATTATGTTTATGCGTATGCACTTATGGGAAGATATGAGAATACCGTTATAAATACGCTTAGAAATTCATTTACGATTTCTCTCAGATATTTTAAGAAAACGATACTTATATTTTTGGTTGTTGCATTTGAAATCCTGTTGTTTGTATGGTCGGGTACAACAGAGTTTATTGGACTTATTATTGGACCGGTATGTATAATGTTTACGATAAGCGGAATGGCAAAACCGATATTCCTCCGGATTGAAAAAGATAACAGCGGTTCTGATGATGAGGAAGAAGAAACAGAAGAGGATGTAGATGTATCTGAATATGAGACTATAGATTATGAAAAACTTGCTCAGAGAGCAAAAAAGAACGAATAAACTATATGTAAACAAAAAATGTAGAAATAATAATATAAAGTTTCAAAAAAAGTGAGGGTAATAAAAGTGCTTAAAAATATTGCACATTTGCCCTTGAAAATGTAAAATATATACATAAGACAAATGAATTTGTGTTGTGTTGTGCACAAATTTATATGAGATTTATTATACAACACAGAAAAGAGGAAAATTATGAGAAAAGGTGCATTTAGTAAAAAAATGCTTTCTGTATTGCTTGCAGGCAGTATGGTTGTAGGTTCTGCATCAGTGCTTTCCGGATGTGGTACTAAAAAGAAAAACGGCGTCGTTAAATTAGATGTTTACAGCCAGTTGGCTAACACACAGGGTATGCAGACAGGATGGGGAGCAGATGTGCTTAAAGAAAAGTTCAATGTTGAGCTTAATATTATTCCTGATGCAGATGGTGTTTACCAGACACGTGCCCAGAAAGGTGACCTTGGAGACATCGTTATCTGGGGAAGTGATTCAAAGGATTATGTAGATGCTGTTAAGAACAACCTTCTCCTCGACTGGAACGAAGATGATCTTCTTACAGACTGCGGACCATATATTAAGAAGCATATGTCAGATGCTCTTAAGAAGAACAGTGGTCTTACAAAGACAATTACAGATGGCGAAAGAGATACTACTTATGGTATTGGACACAGTATCGCAACAAGCAGTAAGGATCATGATGCATTCTTCTATACATGGGATACTCGTTGGGATTTATATAAGAAGATGGGTTACCCGAAGGTTAAAAATCTTGATGAATTCAAGAATATGCTTATTAAGATGCACGAAATTTGTCCTAAGGATGATAACGGAAATCCTACATATGCCGTTTCACTTTGGTCTGACTGGGATGACGGAATGGTTATGTATGTTAAGTCTACAGTTACAGCTTACTATGGTTATGATGAGATGGGTATCGGATTATATGACCCTCAGACAGGTAAGTTCCATGACGCACTTGAGGATAACGGACCATACCTCCAGATGCTTAAGTTCTACAATGACTTATATCGTGCAGGTCTTGTAGATCCTGATTCGATGACACAGACATACGACCAGATGAGTGCTAAGGTTAAGAGTGGTGGTGTATTATTCTCAATCTTCAACTACTCAGGCTCACTTGGATTTAACACAGACGCACATCTTAAAGCCGGAAAATATATGTACTGTATGAAACCTGAGGAAGCTAAGCCTATCGTTTATGGTATGAATACACAGGGTGGTGACCGAGTTACAACAATCGGTGCTAAGACAGAGTACCCTGACTTATGTATGGAAATTATCAACTACTTTGCAACTCCGGAAGGTCGTATGATATATCAGTATGGTCCTAAGGGTGAAACATGGAATTACGATAAGGATGGTAACACATACTTTACAGAGCTTGGTAAAAAGACTCATGCCGATGGTAAGACAAAGATGGAGAAGCATAAGGGATCATTCCAGGATGGAAGCATCCAGGCTGCATTCTCTACATGGGCTAACGATGCAGAGAACCCTGATTCAAACGGTGAAACATACAACAGTGATAACTGGAAATCTAATGTTAAGACTCCTGAGTACAAGATTCAGCAGGATTGGGTTGACAAGACAGGATGTAAGAACCTTAACGAGTACATGGAAAAGGGTGGAAACTATGTAGTTGCACCTGCAACATCTTACTCAGCAAGTGCTAAGGATGATGAGTTAAAGACAACATGGGCACAGGTTACAACATCTATCAAAGAGAACTCTTGGAAAGCGATTTATGCTAAGACAGATGCTGAGTACAACAAGTGTGTTCAGAAGATGAAGAAAGATACAGCAGCATATGGTTACGATAAGTGCCTTAAGTGGTGTGAGAACGAAGCTGCAACTCGTCGTTCATTAGAAAAAGCATTGAGTAACTAGAAAAATTTAAAGTTAAACCTTATATGGATATTTATCCTCTCCGTCATAACAGGCGGAGGGGATTTTTGTATTGGTGAAGATGGATAAATAGTCTTAAGGATAATTGCTTAAAAATATTGAAATTTTGTGCAGTTTGTTATAAAATAAGGGCTAAAGAATGAAGTTGTTTAGATGAAATGCATTATTATAAGCACGATACTCATGGTGTCTGCCGTGAGAAAACGTATAGACGGAGGGGATAATCATGAAAAAAATTTTAAAAATGACATTAAAAGAAAATAAGGTAAAAAAGAAAACAGAGTCATTTACAAAGACAAATGAAAATCCGACTGAAAAGAATGTGGTGGAAAATAAAAAACAGAAATCGGGGATAAAGAAGTCAAGATCAATAGTTGCGAGGATTGCATCTCTTGTATATATCAGCATATTTGCTACAGTTATACTTATTGCATTGCTGGTAGTTCCGTATGTGAGTAAAACATTGCAAAGCAATACAAAATCGACGATGAGTGATGTTGTCAAAACTTTAGGAGAATCTTTTGACAAGCAGATTGACAGAAGTGGCAAGAATGTCGTACTTACAAAGGTTGCATTGCGAAATGCTTTGAAAGGAGCCGGGATAGAGGGATTGTCAACATCATATATGTATATTATTAATTCTGACAAAAATTATGCATGGCATCCGGATGAGAATAAGATTGGTTCAAAAGTTGATGTGCCGGTTATTGAAGGTATTGTAGATAAGATGCTCAATAAAGGCGGTGGCAGTACAAATGGTGGATTTGTTGATTACAAATATAAAGGAAAAAATAAAATAGCTTCATACCTTACAAGCAATACCGGTGCATTTACATTGGTATTATGCTGCGACAAATCTGAAATAAATGCACCGGTAAGAAAAGTGTATGCAAGATCTGCGATTGCTATAATTATTGTAGTTGTGGTTATGGGAAGTCTGGCAATAATTATAACGAGGAGAATAGCAGCACCTATAAAGGATGTAGTATTTTCAATGAACCGTATGGCAGAACTTGATCTGGCACACAGGGACATAAGTGTGAATAAGGTTGCAAAGTACAATGACGAGATGGGTATGCTGGCAAGGTCGGCATTGGTTCTTAAAGAAGAACTTTCAACAATGGCAAAGGCTTTGATGGACAATAGTTCTAAGCTTGATGATGCATCAGTGTCATTAAAGGACAGTATAGAAAAAGTTGATGATACGGTTTCAAGTATAGAACAAGCTGTTACAGGGATTGCAGATGGGGCAGGAAGTCAGGCATCTGATACCCAGAGTGCAAATGAAAGTGTTATAAACATTGGTGCAGATATAGACAGATGTACTGATACGATGAATAACCTCTCAGAGTCGGTTGAGAAGATGAAAAATATGAGTGGGGAGACAATGGCAGTATTACAAGAGCTTGTTAAGATAAGTGAAAATACCTCAGATGAGATTTCAGTGCTTAAAGAAGAAACATCTAAAACAAATGTTTCGGCGGAAGCTATAAGGAGTGCAGTTGAGCTGATACAGTCGATAGCTGACCAGACAAGTCTTCTCTCACTTAATGCTTCTATAGAAGCTGCACGAGCCGGAGAACACGGAAAAGGCTTTGCAGTAGTGGCAGATGAGATAAGAAGCCTTTCTGAGAGCAGTATGAACAGTGCAGACGAGATAGAGAGGATTGTGTCCGAGCTGTTGGAAAACTCCAATGTAAGCGTTGAGAGAATGGCAACAGTAAGTGATGATGTTTCAATACAGATTGACAAACTTGGAAATACAAGAAAATCATTTAAGGGGCTTACAAACGAAACTGACAAGGTTATAGAACTTACAGATAGTATTTCAAAGCAGATAAATGAGATAAACAATGCAAAGAACAATGTAAGTTCGGTTCTTGAAAGCCTTTCAGCAATAGCTGAACAAAATGCAGCAAGCACAGAAGAAACATCCGCATCAGTTCAGGAGATTGGAGCTTCGATTGATGTTATAGGAGATAGTGCAAATGATTTGCAAAATCTTGCAGCGGATATGAGTGATTACATAAAGAAGTTCAGATTGTATGAGGACTAAAGTTTGAATGTGGGTTGCGAATATCTGCTTAACTAAAAAAGAAAATCAGGCATCAAAGTGAATATAATAAAAAGAAGCGGCAAGGTTTTGCTGCTTCTTTTTGTGCTATATTGTAACAGTTCAGCCATAAAAAGGTGATTGGCAATACAACGAGCTTGTTCTTTGTATTGTTAAGTAC
>ENA-OOXY01001772-OOXY01001772.1-human-gut-metagenome-genome-assembly--contig:-NODE-1772-length-13158-cov-3.137755_pt1 | contig 13158 bp, 14 predicted proteins | sample MGYA00241593_ERZ501355 | MGnify/ENA primary metagenome ERZ501355 (study PRJEB25962, sample SAMEA2042739) | human gut metagenome | biome: human gut; feature: human-associated habitat; material: faeces... | reverse complement strand
GAGAAGTGTCAGCCCTAATTTTGTACTATCAAAAAAGTTTTAGCGGACAGCAATAATCTTTTATCTGAGAATAACAAAGAGAGTAGCAGATATAACTATCAGCTTGGAGAGCTAACAGGTTATTTAAAAGCTGCACTTCAGACATTGTTAGAAAACAGGCAAGGTGACAGAAAACAGATTGTGGACTGGCAGAATGAACTTGATAAGGAATCTAATATCGAGAATGTCGTACAAGTAATTCAAGAGATGAAAAATCATTCTAATTTATTGAAGTAAATTATCACATATATATGGCATTAATAGATGTAGTAAAATGTGAGGTCAATGACAAGGAACTAGTCTATAAGTTCCCATCAGACGATCTACGTGTGGGTACACAGCTTGTCGTTTATCCTGGACAGGTTGCTTTCTTCGTGAAAGGTGGAAAGATACTCGATGAATTTCATGAGGGTACATACACCTTGAAATCGGAGAACCTGCCTCTGCTGAACAAGTTGATAAACATCCCATTCGGAGGTAACTCTCCTTTTAAGGCTGAGGTATGGTACATAAATCTCTTGTCAATCCTTGATTCAAAATGGGGCACGCCTGCCCCTATTCAGCTCGAAGACCCGAAATACGAGATCATTGTCCCTGTCCGCGCATTCGGACAATATGGGCTTAAAGTCAGTGACGCAAGGAAATTCATAGAAACATTAGTTGGAAACATGACGTCATTCTCTACGGAGAAAGTTTCAATATACTTTAAAGGTAAGATAATAACGCTGTTTACCAACCTGATTTCTGATAAGATGACAAAAGATCAGATATCCATACTTAATGTAAACTCATACCTGAACGAGATTTCTGAATATATGAAAAAGCATATTTCGGATGAGTTTGAACAGTATGGATTAAGTCTGGAGAACTTCTATGTCATGTCAGTTAATGTGCCGTCTGATGATCCGAGTTTCATCAAACTAAAAGAAGCAAAGGATATGAGAGCACAGCTTAACATTACAGGAAAGGATGTCTATCAAATGCAGCGAAGTTTCGATGTGTTAGACAAAGCAGCGGCTAACACAAGTGGCGGCAATAACATGATGAATATGGGACTTGGATTATCTGCTGGTATGGGCATTGGCAGCCAAGTAGGAAATATGGTGTCACAAAACATGAATACTGGTGCAGCTATGCCACCTCCTCTACCTCAAGCTTCTCCTTATTTTCTGGCCATAAGCGGCCAACAGCAGGGACCGTTTGACGCAAACACTGTAGCAGCATACATTCAGAAAGGTCAGATAAAAGAAGACACATTGATATGGAAACAAGGTATGGCAAATTGGGAGAAAATATCTGATGTATCAGAGTTTAGCCAATTCTTTGGCTCGATGCCGCCCCCCATTCCAAACAATAATATGTAGGAGCTATGAAGAATTATATCTTAGTTATCGGAGGTGTTTGCATTTTTGTGAATATCTTGTTGGGTCTTATATTAACAGTTTATCAGCCTTTTAGTGTCGCTCTAAACTGTGCTGTCATTGCAATCAATATGGTGCTGCTTTACGTAGTAAACACCATCAAACTGAAAGATGCCTATTGCATTTCCCTCAATTGTGTGTTCCCGACGTTTACACTGATAGAATTTATCATCGGCCTTTTCTCAAAACAGGACTTTAATGATAATATTGCATTGGTTGCTATCATTGTCTTGCTATTTGTAGAAGGTATTGCACTCGTATCAACATCTGTAGCATCGAAACATGTTTAACCTATTTAAAATAACTGTTTATGGCAGAAAATGAAATAAAGACTTACACGTGTCCTAATTGTGGGGCACAAATCACCAATACCCGTAACTGTGAGTATTGCGGAAGTTTGTTGGTGCGATTTGCCGTACATGGCATAGATGTCACCAAAACGGAATACATGAAAGATGACTATGTTTTTCCGGGGCTGAAAGAGGAACTTGAGAAAAATCTAAAGTTGCGAAAAGAGCATCCAGGCATGAATGTAATCACAGATATCCTTAAAAAAAATTCTGATGGAACCATGTCTGCCTTAAGTATTTTGAATAGCAATAAAACTGCTTGGTTAGATGATACTCTTATGGATCTTGAATCAAGCGAAAGCGGACTACGAATAAATATTGATTTCTGCAAATATGTAAATGATTCTTCTGCTTATAAAGAATTCAATGATCGCAAGGATTCAGAGTTGAGCAAGTTTAAGAAATTGGACTCTTTTCCTCTGTTCACATCTCATTATAATCAAAATTATATAACCAGTGATGGAGATGAAGAATATGGATACCAATATGCAATCGATTTTGGTGAGGATGCTGAAGGTGCTGCACGCTTGGTCTCGGAGATTCTGACAAAGGTGAAGGGAGTGTCTGTAGAAGAAAATGTCGATATTTTCACAAATGTTGGAAATAATGATATTGACTCTGCACGAAACAACTGGTATAAGAATCATGGCTTCCAAACATCTACTACACAGAATAGTGGTTGTATGGTTGCAGCTACAGCCCTGTTAGTACCGGCTGTGTATGCTGTGGTAAAGCTTCTTGGTACTATAGTCTAAGTCGATGATGAAAGTAACATACTAAGTTTAATTTTTAATATTCAATCACTATGAGTTTTTTAGAAGATCAAATCGGTATGCTAAAGAATGCCATTGAAAATGGCATCATTAGCAAGGACAGCCCTCTAATTCAAGAACAAAAAGAGCTCATCATCGATATGATGTATAACATGAGCAAGTTTAGAGGGGCAAATGATACCAGGTCACAAATCGGTGCATCTGTTGATAAAGCTTTTGCAGACGAACTGGATATTGATTAGTCTCTGCCCCCTACCATGTGTGAATGGTATCGAGCTTCAACGATGAAGAGCCTGCTCCAGCGTAAAGCTACATAATCTTCATTGGAAGCAGTACAAAAGTTATTGTAGGCAAATATTCTGAGATATAGTTCTTAGGATATTTGCCGTTTTGCTATTATTCGTTTGTAATTATTCCTAACATGAGAGCGTGTTATCTTTCTCCCAATCCTCTCCTGCTTGCCTCTTTCTCTCCCGGCATCTACTTATACACGAATCCTTCACCACTAGGGAAGTAAGTTTCGAATACAATGCTGAGGAATTGGGCTATGCTTTTACGTTTCTTGCCAATCTTGAAGAAAGCGGAGCTGGCATAAGCCATGAGGTCGGCTTGGCTGCACTTGGCATTGACGGCTATGCTGACTTTGGGTATTACTACCAGGTCACGCTCGGCAAATGTAATGGCACAGGCGTTGATGGTCTCTTGCTCTTCTTTGCTGAACACGCTTATTTTCGCAGCAAACCTGTCGAGTGCTTCTTGCACTTTGTGCTGCTGCTCTTCATCCACGGCTTGCGACATTGCAGCAGCGCGTTCCTGTTCAAGTTTCTCCACCGTATTTTCAAGCACCGCCACCTTTTTCTTCATGACATTGTACTTCACCATATTTGCCATGACGAAGCAATAGCAACACGCAACGACGATGAACACAAGCACGGCTTGATAGCGTAGCTCGTTTACAATATCGTTCAGCCCTGCAATGTAATGGCTCATCATTGGCACTGCCATCAACGACAGCGCAGCACCAACATACATAAACCTAATCTTTGCTTTGTCGCTTATGGGCGATATGACAACAAACAAGGCAAGGACGAGCGACAACGCACAGAAGCAGAGTGCCAGTAATGCAGTTCCCATATTATTTATCAATCGCAAATACACCTAAATATTCAATTGCTTTCCAAAGATTGCTGTATGAGTCCCCATCCATTCCAAGTTTCTGTGCTCTCGAATAGGCTTTCTCGAATTTGCCTTCTTTACACATTTCTTCTACCCATTTAGAAGATGAAAGAAAAGATTCGGTTTTGTCGAATTTTGGAATATACTTTATTAACTCGTTTATTACAGCTTTTGACGTTCCATAGTATTTATTGGTGTTGATAAAGTGTATCAAGAACCAAAATTCGACGGAAGGCATACTGTCACATAATATGACACGCTTGTTCTTGCCATATTTCTGCTTCAAGCCTTGAAGCCTTTTGGACTCTGTAGTATTCCATGATGACACATCTGCATCAAACACCACAATTGCTAACCCTTCATTGTCAAGCACCTGTTTTATAAGCTTCTTCAATGTGGAAATATTCTCATTTCCAAAATATCTTGGTCGAATTTTGATTTTTAAATTGTACAAAGATTGTAAATGAGAAAAATAATATTTCTCTGTAATACCAGCTCCGATGATTACGGCTCTCTCTGGCTTTTTGTTGATGGTTGCTGTTCTTCTTGCCATATGCCTTTAATCATGAATGTTGGGTAATGCTCCGAAAACTCCGTTTCTGTATGATTTCTGGAATGAAGAAATTTTTGACAGTCCTTTAAAGTCTGTCAACGAATATAGCGTCGTGTGTCCATCTTTTTCTTTCTCCGTAAACCATACAGAATCCTTTCTGATAAGATCATCTACAGTATTCAACAGCGGATCGTAATGTGAGGTTACTATCAGTTGACTTCTGCTTTTTTCTTTCAAGAACTTTTCTATGATGAATTCCACCAGTTCGGGATGCAATGAGGATTCTATTTCATCTATTGGTAAGATGCCGTTCGTTTTTATCGCCTCATAGATAGCTGCCTCTATGCCAAAAGTTCGTTTGGTTCCTTCGCTTTGGAGCGAGTTGGGCAGCCTGTAATTTTCTTCTCCACGTTTGTTTTTAACTGTGTGTTGAAAATCAGTGCGTAATCTTTCAAGGGCATTGTCTGCCAGCATTTTTTCCTTTGTCTTTTCTGGAATGTCTTTATCATCTATTATAGAGGTTTTGACAAAGTCTGGAATAGGCACTTTTTCCCTTTCGGTATATACATCGGTGATGTTATAGTCCGCTTTATGTACAAAATCAAGGATGTATGCCTTCAATTCAGCATTCTTTTCCATTTGTTTTCCTGCATACTCAAACATTCTTGTTCCTGGTTCTATGATTGGCATCATATTATTTTTCATCCAGTCACGCACTTCGTCTATGTATGCTAACGAACAGTTTACTTGATTTCTTGCCGCAAAAAAGGACATGTTGGACAAACATTTCACATTCAACTGCTCCACTATTGTTGCGTTCGCCTTAACCAGACTCGCATTCAACTTGATGAGTGATGCTGTACCGTCCAACTCCCTGCTGAACACAAGTGAGGGTTGAACGGAGTTGTATACATACAAATTCTCCTTTATCACTTGTTTGGCGTCCAAGATAAGGGCATACCAATACCTTTTATCGCCAACAAAGAATTTAATGTTGAATTCAGATGGTTCATTCGGAGTTTCCGTGTCCAATAAGAAAGGTATCACACCTGTTTCTTCGTCAATATCTGACTTTTTGTCGAACCAAAAACCGCGTAAAAAATCCATTGCATTCAACAGGTTCGATTTTCCACTGGCGTTTGCTCCGTAAATAAGGGCGAAACGCAATAAGCGCACTTTTGGGGTGACGTTTACTACCTGACACTCCTCAAACGTAGTGTCTTTGGTGGCTTCAAAACTAAGAACAACCTCGTCTCTAAATGATAGGTAATTCTTTATTCTAATTTCCTGTATCATGACAGTTTCATTTTACTTGTTTCTATATCGTTTTAGTTATATGCAGGGATAATACAAGCCGAATTAGGGCTTTTACCCAGTTATTTTGTTATGTATGGTTACTCTTTTTATGTGCAAAGTTACGGAAAATCTGCCAATTTCTCAAATAAAACAACCTCGATATTAGACCCTATTCTTAAAAACGGTGTGCTTTGTGCCAAATTGGCATATAGGTGATATGTTTGTCACGTATCTGACACTCTCTTATGAAGTCCAACATTATTAGCCTTATCTTATTAAAGGAATCAATATTTTATCCGTATATAATACGGATAACGGGCGAAAATATGCCGAATTTGAAAATAGAGCAAGAAAATAGCACTGTTTTATTTGCGCTTTGGCACATCAATTGCTTTTTATTCGTTGGTGTTTCGGCTGTCGTAGCCGATAGTCTGCAAAGACACACGACAAGGCTCTTATAGACTTCTCGCCTCAAAGAGAATAAGAGATAATAAACATGTTTAACATATAAAACAACTCATATGGCAAATTTTTCCAAAGAAAGGCTTGACCAAATTTGGGATAAAGGCAGTGTCATAAGAGGAAAGAATCCTGATTTGTACAGAAAAGATAAGTTCGGAAACGAAATGTACAAACCCTCTTATGGACTAAATAGTGAAAAGGGTTGGAATGTAGACCATTCCAAACCCCAAGCACTTGGTGGCACTGACCATTTGAACAATTTGCAGCCGATGAACAGCAGGGCAAATTCTGCAAAAGGAAAGAACTATCCAGGATAATTACAGAACATCTCTCTCACCTTGTTGCAGCAAGGTTATGAGCTTCTTTTTACAAGTGGTTGTCATTTAAACACCATGACAACCACTTTATCTTTATAACGAATTTTTGCAATCTTCGTCATATAAGTCATCATCCTCATGAAGCAGATATTCATATTCGGTACCGATAAGACTTTCACGGTCATATTCTTTTCTGTACTCCATGATGTAATAACTTATGGTGTCGGGATATTCATAGACGAATCTTCGACACACTTTCTTGTACATAAGCAATATGCGTTCGTCATCGGCAAACTCAAACAGATAGTCAAGCATCCGGCCTACTTCATTTGCAGTTGCGTATTTCCTCGCACAGAACTCCTCCACAATGGGAGCATACTCTATGGCTGCTCTCTCACGAATCTGCATAAGTCCTTTTGCCAATTCCTTTATTCCTGCAAAGAATTCCTGATAATCCTTGTCCTTACTTATATCATTCATGCCATGTCTTTTTTAATCTTTCAAACAAGCAAGCGGTATTACTTTGACTCCGTCTGGACGTGTGTAAGCCATGCTGCCACCTGTCATGACAATCATCAAGTCGGGTTCGCGCAACGGCACCTGCTTTTCTGTCTCATTATGCACTTGAATGAGTCGTTTAATTTCCAAAAGATGTTTGGCTCCTTCTTCTATTTCACGGCTGCCAAGTTTACACTCTATCAGAGCATAGCGTCCATCGTCAAGATGAAGCACCAAGTCGGCTTCCAGTCCGTAGCGGTCGCGATAGTATGACAAGCGGCTATCGTGAGAGGCTGAATACACCCTAAGATCTCGTGCGCACATTTGCTCAAAAATAAAGCCAAATGTCTTTAATTGAGTCATTAAGGATTCTGGTGACAGGTTGAGTGATGCGACTGCAACCGATGGATCACAGAACGCTCGTTTGGGTCTACTTTGGATTGTTGTCTTGCTCCTTATGGAAGGGCACCAAGCCTCTATGTCCTGAATGACAAACAGTTTTTCCAATGCCTCTATGTAGCTTTCAAGCGTAGGCCTGGTACATTCTACATCATCAGAAGCAGTAACGTCTGCCAATATGGATGTGGTTTTCGCCAATGTAGAGATGTTGCGTGCGTATGATTTCATTATCAGGTGCGCCAACTTATGATTTCTCTTTACTCCATCTATGCGTGATATGTCATTCTTATATACAGACTTTACATACTCTTTGGCAACAAGTAATTTTGACTTGTCGTCACCTAAATTCAATGTTGCTGGCCAACCTCCTCTGCATGCAGCAAATATGATTTCTTCCATTTTTAGTTCCGAGGTAGCGAAGATTTCTTCATGAGGATTGTCGAACATCTCCATCAATGATACGCTGCCGTTAGATTCACCATATTCCCACAGGCTCATGGGCAGCATCTCCATCCGAGAAATACGCCCTGTTCCACTATGATGGATTTTACTGTCGTCAATAGCGTTAGACCCTGTCAATATGAATTGACCAGGCAACCCACGCTCATCAACCTTTGTGCGCACTGCATCCCATAGCATTGGGGCATCTTGCCATTCATCTATCAAGCGAGGCACTTCCCCTTCTAATAAGAATGAGGGCTTGGTAATGGCTGTAGCCAAATATTCTTCACGATGGTCAGTATCTTGTAAACTAATAACACTATTGGCCAACTGCTTGGCAGTGGTGGTCTTGCCACACCATTTTGGTCCTTCAATGAGCACTGCTCCCATTGCTTTAAGATGCGCTTTAAGTCGCAAGTCAAAGACTCTATTTAGATATGCCATATTCGATTTTGTCTTATGCTGCAAAGGTACTCATTTTAATTTGATTACCAAACGTATTTTAAGTTTTTGATGTGTCTTATTTTAAGTTTTTGTTGTAATCTATTTGTAATTTTTGATGCGTTTTATTTATAATTTTTGGGGCGTTTCATCATGTGTTTTTGTGGTAAAACACTATCTTTTAATAAGGTAGGCAGCACTCGGGAATACAAAACAAAACTTTGTATTTATTTTGATATTCCGCTCGATTGTACTACCTTTTAATAAGGTAGGCTGCACCTCGGAAATAAAAAATAAATGTGATTTATTTTTGTATTTCTCTCGGTTTGCACTACCTTTGCAACAGTTGAGTGCGTGTTTGCTTATCGATGCTTATTTCCATATTTGCAGCACATTTGCAGCACGCTCACGCAGATGGCTTGTTTAATAACGTTTTGCATTTCGAGGAGGTGAAGTAACCAAGGAGCGAAGGCAGTGGCAAGCTCGCTTGACACTGCTGAGCGACGACGGTTACTCGGCGAGAGCCAAATAAAAGTAAACTTCACCAAATAATAAATCCGTGTAGCTCAAGATGGGTTACACGGATTTTTTTTGTTTTAGCGGAAAAGGCAAGTTATCAAATATCTTCATCATGTGGTACATGAAGAAAGGTAAATCTGACACACCCCTTACCTGTGCTCTAAAGCCTTTCATCTTAGAGTTGAGTGTTTCCGCTGCAGCATTGGTCGATCTGTTGTTGAAGTAGTTTAGTACGTACTCTTCCTTGCTCTTGATAGTGTCCCGTACGGCTATGAGTTCTCTTATCCGGCTCTTCTCGGGTATCTTGGCCAGATGCTTTGTTACTTCTGATATGGTCGTACCTTTGGTTGCTGCTATCAACGATAGATGTGAAGAACACGAATCTCTGTGCCCGTCTCGTCCTTAATACCGAGGTCTTCCTCTTCTATACGATTAATCTCAAAGCTATCGAGGATACCCTTGGGGAGCATATAGCTGCCTAAGGTGGAATAATCAAACTGTGTGCGTTGCTTTTTCATGATGCAAAGGTACATTTAGAAAATCATGTACCGCATGATGAAGATATTTGGTTGGCCTTCGTGGTGCCAAGCCATGGATTTCTGCACCTGAGCCTAATAAAAACGGACTTCCCATCACGGGAAATCCGTTCCGATAATTTAACTAAACCTGTTTTGTTGAAAAAAGAGATGCTATTGGTCTTCCCAGATGTTATACTTCTTATAATTCCAGCCGTCATCCTCCTCTTCTTCTTGCGTGAAGTAGTCTGGCTTTGTGTCGACATGGGTGTTATGCGAGCCTACCATCAAATGCTTCTTACCCGCAGTACGGATGATTTGAATGGCCGGACGGATATATATTTTTTTCTTTTTCATGATAGCTTTCCTTTCCTTTGTTACTTAACTACAACTTTGTTTCCATTCACCACATAGAGTCCTGAAGGCAGTGAGAGCGTCTTGCGGTCGCCCTGCTTCATGGAGTATCTGCCCACCATCGTGCCGGTAGCCGAAGCCACCACAACGCTTGCGTCTCTGCCTGCATACAGTGTGAGGCTGCTGTTGCCTGAGGTGATAGTCAGACCGCCCTTGCCGGCATCCTCGCCCACGATGCTGATACCGGTGGCAGTGTTGTCGTCGAACGACACTTCCATGGCTGTCATCAGCTTGCTCTGGTCGGTGCAAGAATAGGCAAAGTATGCACGGAAGGGATATACATATACGTAATCGTGTATGTCGGCCAGGTTCTTTGAGTTGAGGAACATACCTCCTGAGAAGTAGAACCAGCCCGTGTTCTTGTCGAGCTTACGGCCTGAGTAGGAGCCATAGTTTACGAACGAGTAATTGGCTGAGCCTATTGTTCCCTCGCCTGTCTCACCCTTGAAGGTGTAATCGCTCTCATCCATCGGCATGAAGGTCTCGCCGTCGCCGCCCTTGGTGGGCAATACGTCAGAGCCATACTGCGTGGCGATGAACGACACTTGCGCGTCTTCAGGCGCGTTCTCCACCTTTACGAGATAAGGCGCGTTGGGTATGGTGTGCTGAAGGTCTATCTTATCGAAGCCGGCCTTGCCATGATAGTTCATGGCTGTCTGCATTTCGTCGTCAGTAATAGCGAGGCAGTTGCTTGGTTGAAGCTGATGCAGGGAGAAGCTGCAGCCGTCTGCAGTAGCATTGGTGTGCACACCGTCTTGCATCTCAAGCGAGAAGGGCAGCACAATAGTGGCCAGAGCCACCTTGCCGTTGAGCGGAACGGTTATCTTGCGCGTGTAGGTAGCATAGTTCTCGGCAGGCACCGTAATCTTATATGGTGTATAGAAAGGTTGCTTGTCGGTGATGACAATGTTCTTGCAAGCGAGATATCCTCCGCTCATCGTCTTCTGCACGTAGTTGTCTTCATCGAAGAATGTGCGTTCGGGGAAGAATATCAGACAGTTGGGATTAAGCTTGTTTTTCATCTCGGCCATGTTCTCCTTGCTCTCCACCAGTACAGAGTAGAGGTTGGTGTAGTCAAGATAGAGCACCTGGTCGGTGGTTGCTCCTTTTTCCTCAAGGGCTTTGACGAGCGCCTGCTTCATCATATTGACGGTGAGGTAAGCCGACTGGCTGGGTATCTCGGCTCCCGTCTCCTTGTCATAAGCCTTGAACACACCGCCGTACATGGGCTTTTCCTGGTCGCCGTCATAGCATGTTCTGTTATAGAGTTCTGTCAGGTGGCACTGGGCGTCATAGTCTTTCACCAGCAGCTTGATGTCCATAAGGTAGTAAGCATAGTAGCGGTGCTCCATGCCTGTTGTAGGCGCGATGTTATAGCGCGTCTCATCGCCAGCGAAGAGGTAGCACTCCTTCTCCTGATTGATGGCCAGCTCGATGTCGCGAGTGAACGTTCCGCCCTGCGACCTGTAGAGAGCCTCGGAGTAAGGATACTCTTCGAGGGTTGATGCCGTAGCGGCTGCGCCGGATGCCTCCAACTGAGCGGCGTTGTTAAAGGTGAAAGGCTTGTCGCCACACATCTCGGTGCTCACCTTGGTGGTTGCTTCCTCATTGCCCGATGCCGTGTATTGCTTGCCGTCGCCATAGGTGTTGTAGTAGGCAGACTTCACCAGGAAGTTGCGGGCATTGCCCGTGGTGCCCTTACCGTAAGTGTCGTCCATATACTTACTTGTGAGATTTTCGAAGGTAAACTTACACTTGTTGTCATCGCCAACGAAGTCGGAGGGCACGTAGAATAGAAATTCTCCGCCGGCCACCTGGAAGTCGTTGCTGGTAAACTGCTGCGTGATCTTCAGTCCGTCGGCCTTCTTGGAGTGACACACAATGTCGAGACTGTTGATGAAGGGATTGAGCTGCTGCATCTTAAGGTTATAGGTGATGAGCGCTTTTGAACCATCGGCAAGGCCTGAGATGGTGAACTTCACCGCGTCGTTGTTAAGTCCGCTAACACTGAGCTGTGCGTTCTTGTTGGTGCTGCTCACATTGGCCATCTCTTCAATCTCACTTGCGCTTGTGCCAAAAAGGGTAAGTTTGAAGGCCGAAGGTGTGTAGGCCGGGTTTGTGGTAGAGCCTTGGTTGGCCGTCCATGTGGCGGCATAAGAGTTATTTGTATAGAAACGAGCACGTTCGTTGTTATAACGGGAGAGATAGAGGTCACCATACTTCACCTGACTGTTGATGATGGTGAAGGCACTGGCCGCATTGATGTCAGTTGTTCCATTGGCAATATAACTGACTCTTCCATTCTGATTGCTTTCCTGAACAGCCAGATAATACTGGCCACTCTGCAGTTTGTTGGTTTTTGTAAGTGTCCATTGGACAGGACTGGTATTCCATGTTCCGTCAGTCTGCAAATAATAGGTTGTTGACCACAGTCCACCTGTTTTATAAGAGATGGTTCCCGTCTTACTGTCGTAGTTTACGGTAGAGCTACCGGCTTTCGTGCCATAATGGGCATTGATAGTTGCGCCCGTGATGCGGTAGCCCAAGGGGATGGACTTGCCGTTCTGGTTCTTTGTCTCGGTGGGCGTCTCTATATAATAGGTGCCGTTGCCGAGGGCATAATAAAGTTGTCCGTCGTTCTGCAGCACTTGTATGTTTCCGCTGCCGGCGGTAGCGGGTAGTTTGCCTGCCTTGACGGCATCCTCCTGGTAGAGCCAGTTCTTGGCGGTGAGGTCGATGACGTTCTGGTAGTCGTAACTATAATAGGTTACGCCGCTCTTCGTATTGGGCTTCACCACGCCAAGGTCGAGCTTGCCCGTGGTGAACTCAGAGCCCACCATGTTCACGCCATCACTGATAATCTCGTCGGGAGCTCCCGGCACACCCTCCTCCTCAAACTCTGCCTCTGCGGTGAAGTAGAGCTCTATAGACTTGATGGTGGCTCCATAATAATTATCGCTCTCGCGCCAGAAATAGAAATAGAGGTTGTTGCCCATGTCTGCTTCTGTCTTGCTGGTGCGCTCAATGACATACTCTTTGCTGTCGTTGGTGCCACTCATCACGGCAGTAGAGGCTAGCGGCGAAGAGTAGTTGAACGAGCTGTTGGTCTCATACATTCGCTTACTTATCGATGCCAGTTTGAATCCACCAAAAGTCTTACCGTTCATGTCGTTGAGCATGACGATGCGATAGCCTGTAAAGCGGAAGCCCTTGGGCAAGGTAATACTCATGTGTGTGGTTACTGGCATACCACCCATCAGAACATAAAGACCTCTGTCGGTGTCCAAGCGGATGTTGCCGGCAGGGTCCTTCAGCACCTTGCTCTCTGTAAGATCGGGCTTGTCAGACACGCGCAGTGCAAGTGGTATCTGATTATGTCTCCACAACGATGACCATCCATTCTCGAATCCCACCTCACCTTCGTATGTCAAACCTGTAATCAGGTGACCCGATGAGGGCGAGATGGTTACATTCTGTGCTTTAGTAAATCCTCAAATCCGCAACTACGCGCCTAATATGATACAGAAGCGAAAATAATCTGCAT
>ENA-OOXY01001766-OOXY01001766.1-human-gut-metagenome-genome-assembly--contig:-NODE-1766-length-13184-cov-3.590144_pt1 | contig 13184 bp, 8 predicted proteins | sample MGYA00241593_ERZ501355 | MGnify/ENA primary metagenome ERZ501355 (study PRJEB25962, sample SAMEA2042739) | human gut metagenome | biome: human gut; feature: human-associated habitat; material: faeces... | reverse complement strand
CCATTGATTATCAGCCTGGCTTCGCACTGATCGCTTCCGCAGCCTCTGTTGTATGTACAGTTGGAGCGACTCTTTTTGCAAGTGGAAAGGAGCTGCAGGAGACACCGGCCTCTCTTATGCGCCCACCGGCTCCGAAAGAGGGCAAGCGGGTATTGCTGGAGCGGTTCACATTTATATGGAAGCATTTAAGCTTTTCCTGGAAGTCCACAATCCGAAATCTTTTCCGTTACAAGAAGCGTCTGATCATGACAGTCTTTGGAATTGCAGGAAGCATGGGACTGATGCTGGTTGGTTTTGGGCTTCAGGATTCCATTAGTGATATTGCCGCTATTCAGTACCGGGAGCTTCAGCATTATGACGGAATGGTGATTGAGGACAGCGATGCTACAGAGGAAGAACATGAAGAGCTGTTTGAATATATGAAGGAAAATGAGCAAATCGCCCATTGCAATCGGGTACAAATGACGAAGATCAGTGCTCCGAAAGGCAGCTCCAACATCAGTATTTATCTGTTTGTGCCAGAGAGCCTGAGTGAGTTTGCAAAGGATGTAACCTTAAAGAACCGTATTACCGGGGAAACATATGAGCTTACCGACGAAGGTGCTGCTATTTCCGAGAAAACAGCATCCCTGCTGGGATTAAAGGTGGGAGATATGATTCCTCTGAAAAAGGGGGATAAGGAATATAAGGTGAGGGTGGCTGTGATCACAGAGAATTATATGAGCCATTACCTTTATATGACGCCCAGGGTTTATGAGCAGACGTTCGGGGAAAAGCCGGAGTATGAGAACATTGTGTTTACTATGCAGGAAGACTGCAAGGATGATCTGGAAATGGCAGGAACCCGGATCCTTGCTAATCCTGGTGCTCTCAGCATCAGTTATACCAGTAGTCTGGCATCCCAGGTTGACCGTATGCTGAGCACTCTGGATGCGGTGATCCTGGTGCTGATCGTTTCCGCAGGAATGCTTGCTTTTGTGGTATTGTATAATCTGAATAATATCAATATTACAGAAAGACAGAGGGAGCTGGCAACTTTGAAGGTGCTCGGCTTCTATGACGGAGAGGTCTCCCAGTATGTGCTTCGGGAAAACGTGATCCTGACAGTGCTTGGAATTATGTTTGGAGCAGTGTTTGGAATTCTCATTCACAGGTATGTGATTACTACGGTTGAGGTGGATGCAGTTATGTTTGGACGTAATATTAAGCCGTTGAGCTTTTTATACAGTGGAATTCTGACAAGCATATTTTCCATTGTGGTGAATGGGGTGATGCATTTTAAGCTGAAAACCATTGATATGGTAGAGTCCTTAAAGAGTGTGGAATAAAAAGTATTGAAAAAACATCGCTTTGGGGGAGAATTCCTGAGTGGTGTAATTGTGAAATTTTTAAATTAGCTTGACAAGCCGGAAGAATGCAATTATAGTTATATCCATAAAAGTGGCGGCTTTTTCCGGCTATTTACAAGGAGATCAGACCGCTGCAGCGAAAAGCGTTGAAGAAGAGGAGTAAGTAAATGCCCTCCCAGAGAGAAATGTCCAGGGATAACTGTGGTGGAAGACATTTCGAGATCCGCATTCACTGAAGGTAGCTTCTGAGCCGGGAAACTGAACAGGCAGTGATATCTGCAGTAAGTTTTCACGCAATTCCAGCGTTACAGGAAAGAGATATGTGTATAACAGAGCGAAGGCTGTAAATGCATTCAGGGAAAACAGCACTTTGCATTTTGCACATAATGAAGGTGGTACCGCGTTAATTTCGCCCTTCACACAATTGTGTGAGGGGCTCTTTTTTTAGGAGGAAAATCATGAGCAAAGAACTTGCAAAGACCTACGATCCGAAAGGAATCGAGGAACGTCTTTACCAGAAATGGATGGACAACGGATATTTTCATGCAAAAGTAAACCCGGATAAGAAACCATTTACCATTGTTATGCCGCCGCCAAACGTAACCGGCCAGCTTCACATGGGACATGCGCTGGATGAAACCATGCAGGATATCCTGATCCGTTTCAAGAGAATGCAGGGCTATGAAGCATTATGGCAGCCGGGAACTGACCATGCAGCTATCGCTACAGAGGTTAAGGTTATCGACAAGCTGAAAAAAGAAGGTATCGACAAACACGATATCGGCCGTGAGGAATTCTTAAAACATGCGTGGGCATGGAAAGAGGAGTACGGCGGAAAGATCATCAATCAGTTAAAGAAACTGGGTGCTTCCGCAGACTGGGAGAGAGAACGTTTCACAATGGATGAGGGATGTTCCAAGGCAGTACAGGAAGTATTTATCAAATTATATGAAAAAGGCTATATCTACAAAGGTTCCAGAATCATCAACTGGTGTCCGGTATGTAAGACTTCCCTTTCTGACGCAGAAGTTGAGCATGAGGAGCAGGCAGGACATTTCTGGCATATTAACTACCCTGTAGCTGGTGAGCCGGGAAGATTTGTTGAGATTGCAACAACAAGACCAGAAACATTACTTGGAGATTCAGCTTTAGCTGTTAATCCGGATGATGAAAGATACACAGACCTTGTTGGAAAGGAAGTTGAACTTCCACTTACAGACAGAACAATACCTATTATTGCAGACCCTTATGTTGATAAGGAATTCGGTACAGGTGTAGTTAAGATTACACCTGCACATGACCCTAACGATTTCGAGGTTGGTAAGAGACATAACTTACCAGAGATTAACATTTTAAATGATGATGCTACAATCAATAATCTTGGTGGAAAGTACGCCGGTATGGACAGATATGAGGCAAGAAAGGCTATGGTTGCAGACCTTGATGCACTTGGACTTTTAGTGAGAGTTGAAGACCATACACATAACGTTGGTACTCATGACAGATGTAAGACAACTGTTGAGCCAATGATTAAGCAGCAGTGGTTCGTTAAGATGGACGAGCTTATCAAGCCTGCTGTTGAAGGCGTTAAGAATGGTGATATTGAGCTTATTCCAGCTTCTATGGATAAGACATATTATAACTGGACAGACAATATCAGAGACTGGTGTATTTCAAGACAGCTCTGGTGGGGACACAGAATTCCTGCATACTACTGCAAGGATTGTGGTGAGATGACGGTTTCAAGAGAGACTGTATGTACATGCCCTAAGTGTGGAAGTGCTAATGTTGAACAGGATCCGGATACACTTGATACATGGTTCTCATCAGCATTATGGCCATTCTCAACACTTGGCTGGCCAGATAAGACACCTGAACTTGACTACTTCTATCCTACAGATGTGCTTGTAACAGGATATGATATTATATTCTTCTGGGTAATCAGAATGATATTCTCAGGATATGAGCATATGGGCAAGAAGCCATTTGGCAAGGTATTATTCCACGGCCTTGTAAGAGATGACCAGGGAAGAAAGATGAGTAAGTCATTAGGAAATGGTATTGATCCGCTTGAGGTTATTGATAAATATGGTGCAGATGCATTAAGATACACTCTTATTACAGGAAATGCACCTGGTAATGATATGCGTTTCTACTGGTCAAGAGTTGAGGCTAGCCGTAACTTTGCTAATAAGGTATGGAATGCTTCAAGATTCATTATGATGAATGACCCTGACAATAAGATAAAGGCTACAGATGCAAGACCTGATAACTTAACAGATGCTGATAAGTGGATTCTTTCTAAGATGAATGGACTTATCAAAGAAGTTACAGATAATATGGAGAAGTACGAACTTGGTATTGCTGTTGCCAAGCTTAACGACTTTATCTGGGAAGAATTCTGTGACTGGTATATTGAGATGGTTAAGCCAAGACTTTACAATGATGCAGACGAGACAAAGACAGCAGCTATCTGGACATTAAAAACTGTTCTTATAGATGCACTTAAGCTGCTTCATCCATATATGCCATTCATTACAGAAGAAATATTCTGCAATATTCAGGACGAGGAAGAGTCAATCATGATTTCTTCATGGCCTGTATATGATGAAGCTAACAACTTCGCAGCAGAGGAGAAGGCTATTGAGACAATTAAGGAAGCTGTACGTAACATAAGAAATCTTCGTGCAGACATGAATGTCGCTCCTAGCCGTAAGGCACTTGTATATGTTGTTTCAGCAAGTGAAGATGTTAAGAACATATTTAACAATTCACTTGGCTTCTTTGGAACACTTGCATATGCAAGCGAGGTTAAGGTTCAGGCTGACAAGGCTGGAATTCCAGATGATGCTGTTTCAACAGTTATACCGGATGCTGTTATCTATATTCCTTTCGCAGAGCTCGTTGATATCGACAAGGAAATAGAGAGACTTAAGAAAGAGGAAGGCAGATTACAGGGCGAAATCAAGAGATGTAACGGAATGCTTAACAATGAGAGGTTTACATCAAAAGCTCCTCAGGCAAAGATTGACGAAGAGAAGGCAAAGCTGGTAAAATATACACAGATGCTTGAGCAGGTAACTGAGCGTCTTGCAACACTTTCTAAGTAGTTTTCACGGATAAGGAGAATAATTATGGCAGAAGTAATGAAAGCAATTCCTTTTACACAGTTTTCTATGGAGATGAGAAGCGGTAAGATTATTGATATTGATGATGGATTTACGGAGCTTCTTGGATACACAGAAGATGATTTTGAGGCGGGAATTGTATTTAAGCAGTTCGTACCAAGCGTTGAGTATGAGGAAGTAATAACAGAGTTAAGAGAAAAGTTCATAGATAAGAGATATGTAAGCTATGTACAGGAGTTTGTTTCTAAAGATGGCAAGCCTCTTAAGGTAGTTGCATTCTATAAGATTGAGAATAAGCTCTTAGCTGGACACAGAGTAATAAAGGTCAGTGCAGCCGTAATTGAATAAGCATATATAAGGAATAATAAGACCTCTGCCGGTTCATAATAGATTTATGAATGGTGGAGGTTTTTTATGTTGGAAGATGAAATAAAGAAAAAGGTGACAGCAATATTATTGGTATTGGTGGTTATTATAAGCATGATAACAACGCTGGCAGGATGCAATGAGCCTAAAGAGCAGGAAAGCGGCGTGACACTTGTGTATCAAACGGATAATGAAAAGTGACTTTTTTGTGACCTTTATTGTAAATATAGACCTTGTCTGATATAATTTTAATGTTTGACAGAAAGAACATATATTGAAAGAGAGGGAAAATTGAAAGACGGATATATAAGAGCAGCAGCCATGACACCGAAGATTAAAGTGGCTGACTGTGAGTATAATATAGAGAATATTAAGAGACTTATGAGTGAAGCACATAAGAAAGATACTGCGATAGCTGTTTTTCCAGAAATGTGCATAACAGGTTATACATGTAATGATTTATTCTTACATGACAGATTGTTAGATTCAGCATTAGAAGGTCTTGTTATATTAAAGCATTTTTCAGAAACTGTAAAAGGAATGATAAGCTTTGTAGGACTCCCGTATGAGATGAATGGAAAGCTTTATAATGTTGTTGCAGGTATTATGAATGGATGTATTCTTGGCATGGTTCCTAAGATGTATCTTCCTAATTACGGGGAATTCTATGAAAGAAGACAGTTTACACCTGGATTTAACGAATGTGTATATGTGGATGTTGATGGAGAAGAGGTTCCTTTTGGAAGTGAATTATTATTTACATTTGATAATAACAGAAAGGTTAAGATTGGCGTTGAGATATGTGAGGATTTGTGGACACCACAGCCACCAAGTATAAAGCATGCAATGAATGGGGCAACAATTATTGTTAATGCATCTGCAAGCAATGAGACAATCGGCAAGGACACTTACAGAAAACAGCTTGTTTCTGGACAGTCTGCAAGACTTGTATGCGGATATGTGTACTCAAGTGCTGGAGGAGGAGAATCCACTCAGGATATTGTGTTCTCAGCACATAATCTTATATGTGAGAATGGTGCAGTTCTTGCAGAAGCACATAAATTTGCTGATGAGTCTGTATATGCTGATATCGATGTCCAGAGAATATGCTCTGAGCGAAGAAGAATGAGTACATATGCAGTTGATGAGAACAGCACATATACAGAGGTGCAGGCACAGAATCTTATCAATAAAGAACTAGAGCTTATAAGATATTTTGATAAAGCTCCTTTTGTACCTTCTGATAAGAAGGAAAGAGATTCAAGATGTGAGGAAATTCTTAATATCCAGTCATATGGACTCAAGAAGAGACTTGAACATACGAATTGTAAGAATGCAGTAATCGGAATATCGGGCGGACTTGACTCTACACTGGCACTTCTTGTGACTGTAAGGGCATTCGACCTTTGTGGTTTTGACAGAAGTGGAATACATTGTATTACAATGCCATGCTTTGGTACAACTGACAGAACATATAATAATGCTGTCAAGCTTACTAAGCAGCTTGGCTGTTCGCTTAGGGAAATCAATATCATGAAGGCTGTAAGACAGCATTTTGAAGATATCGGACATGATGAGAATATTCATAATGTGACTTATGAGAATGGACAGGCAAGGGAGAGAACGCAGATACTTATGGATATTGCCAACCAGACTAACGGCATGGTGATTGGAACGGGTGACATGTCGGAGCTTGCATTGGGCTGGGCAACTTATAATGGTGACCATATGTCTATGTATGGAGTTAATGCATCAGTTCCTAAGACGCTTGTAAGACATCTGGTACAGTTTTATGCAGATACATGTGGCAATGAAGATTTGTCAGCAGTACTTAATGATGTACTTGATACTCCGGTTAGTCCTGAACTTCTTCCTCCTAAGGAAGATGGCACTATTGCACAGAAGACAGAAGATCTGGTTGGACCATATGAGCTGCACGATTTCTTTATGTATCACATGCTAAGATTCGGTGCAGAGCCTGAGAAGATATTCAGAATAGCAAAGTACGCATTTGCAGGGGAATATGATGATAAAACTATCTATAAGTGGCTAAGAACGTTCACATGGAGATTTTTTGCGCAGCAGTTTAAGCGCTCGTGTCTGCCTGACGGACCTAAGGTTGGTTCAGTTGCAGTATCACCAAGAGGTGATTTAAGAATGCCAAGTGATGCAAGTTCACATGAGTGGATGAAGCAGTTAGACAGAATTAAAGAAATTAATGGATATGAATAGGGAGGACATTATGGCAAACAATAATGCAGCATCAGAGAAGGTTGTTACTAAATACGACCGTAAGATGCAGAAAAGAAAAGAAGAAGAAAGAAAAGAAGCTAAGAGAAGATTTATTACCAAATGGGTGTGTATTGCAGTTGTAGCAGGAATAATACTTGGATGTGGTACAGCAGCCGGAATTAAGATTAACAGCATTTATAATAATTATATTGAAGTTAATGATGACAAGATAAGTCAGATTGAGTTTGATTTCTATTATGGAATTGCCAAGACTAACAATCTTAATTCTACTTTATATGGAACTATGACATATGGCGATTATTATTCATCTTATATGGGATATAAAACAAGCCAGTCAGATAAGAGCCAGGAATATTCAACTGATTATACATGGTATGATTTCTTTGCTAATACTGCAGTATCAACTATTAAAGAAACTAAAGCTTTATTAGAAGATGCAGATGCTAACGGATTTACATATGATAATGCTGATGCAGATTATGATGAGTTTATAGGTAAGATTAAGGATGCAGCTAATGAAGCTGATACATCATATTCAGATTACCTTAAGCAGATGTTTGGTAAGAGAGCTACAGAAAAGAGAGTTAAGGAGTTCTTAAAAGATTATCTTAAGAGCACAGCATATCAGAAGCAGTTAACAGAAACTCTTGCAGCAACAGATACTGAAGTAAGTTCATATTATGAGGACAATAAGGATACATACGATAAATTCGAGTACAGAACCTTTACAGTAAAAGCTAACAGTTCTGATACAGATGATATGACAGCTGCTAAGGAAAAAGCTAATGCATTTGCCGCAGGTGTAAGCACAGAATTAGATTTCATCAGCCAGTGCAGAGTATATGCAGAAGCTGGAGATGATACATATGTGGATGATGGAGCTTCTCTAGTTTCAGAGACTAAGAAGAGCAATATTGAGGAAGCTTGTGCAGACTGGATTGCTTCTTCGGAAAGAAAAGAGGGCGACCTTACAGTTATTGAAGATGATGACAATTCATGCTTCTATATTGTATATTACATAAGCAGATCATATGATGGTTCAGATGATGATACAATTAAGTCAACACTCATTAATCAGAAATATTCAGAGTATATCAAGAAGTATACAGATGAATATACAGTAGATGTTGAGAAAAGATTTACTTATAGATAATTTTGGAGGATATATCCATGTTGAATCTTAGTAATTATCAGTGTATTATATTCGATCTGGACGGAACGATACTTGATTCTACGCAGGTATGGGCTAAGGTTGACATGGATTTCCTTGGAAAAAGAGGAATTCCTGTTACCAAAGAATACATGCAGGAAATCAAAACACATACATTCGAATCCGGTTCAATATACACGAAACAGAAATATAACCTTCCGGAATCAACAGATGAGATAATGAAGGAATGGTATGAAGCGGCACTTGAAGCGTATACAGATAAAGTTATATTAAAACCGTATGTGAAAGAATTTATTGAGAAAATGCATAATAATGGTCTTAAGATTGTTTCGGCAACATCATCAGACAGGGCACTTTTTGAGCCATGCTTAAGACGTAACGGAATATATGGTTTCTTTGATGCATTTACACAGACTAATGAGGTCATGAGAGGAAAGAAATTTCCTGATGTCTATATTAAGGCGGCTGGAAAAGCTGGATATGATATAAAGGACTGTATTGTATTTGAAGATGTTCTTTCAGCAGCAATGGGAGCTAAAAGCGGTGGATTTACAGTTGTTGCAGTGTATGATGAGGCCTCTTCAGATGACTGGGATTTAATATGTGATGTGTCAGATTATAATATTAAGAATTATAGTGAACTAATGAGATAATGGAGCAGATATGACTAAGAAGTATATATTGTTTGATTTGGATGGAACACTTACAGATTCAAGCGAAGGAATTACTAAATGTGTGCAGCATGCATTGAACAGGCTTGGAATTAAGGAGAATGACCAGGCTATGTTGAGAAGATTTATAGGGCCACCACTTGATGAAAGCTTTGAAAAGTTTTATGGCTTTGATAAAGAAACTGCACTTAAGGCGGTTGACTATTACCGTGAGAGATATTCTGACACAGGTATCTATGAGAATGTGTTATTTGACGGAATAGACAAGCTGCTTGCGGACTTAAAGAATGACGGATATATTGTTGCTCTTGCAACATGTAAGCCGGAGATATATGTTCCAAGAATACTGAAGCATTTTAATATAGATGGATATTTTGATGTTGCAGTAGGAAGTGAATTAGAAGGCGGAGAACGCCGTCATAAGAATCAGGTTATTAATGAAGTATTCGTAAGACTTTCTGAAGCAGGGTTAACAGGAGACGATGATATTACTATGGCTAAATCCAAGGCTATAATGATAGGTGACAGAAAGGATGATATACTGGGTGCGAAAGCTTCTGGAATTGATTCTATGGGAGTAAGATACGGTTTTGCAGAAGAACAGGAGCTTGAGATAGCAGGAGCAGATTATATTGTTGAAACGGTAGAGGATATAAGGGGAAAATTAAAGACATTATAATTGTTCCAAAGATTAATCAATAATATACGGGAGGAAAACACAATGAAAAAATTCATTCAGGAATTCAAAGAATTTGCATTGAAAGGAAATGTTATGAACCTGGCAGTCGGTGTTATTATCGGTGCTGCATTCCAGAGTATCGTAACAGCACTTACAAGCAGTTTTATTAATCCACTTATTGCCGTAGTTACAGGTGGTACTAATGGAGAAGGCGTTACTGTTGGTGGTACATTTACAATAAGAGGAGTTGTGTTTGATTATGGTTCATTCATAACAGCAGTTATTAACTTCCTTATTATGGCATTTGTTCTGTTTCTTTTAGTTAAAGCAATGAACAAGATGATGAGCTTAGGTAAGAAAAAAGAAGATCCGGCTCCAACTACAAAGGATTGTCCATACTGCTTCAGCAAGATATCTGTTAAGGCAACAAGATGTCCTTTCTGTACAACAGAATTAGTAGATAAGAAATAAAATAAAGCCATATATGCAGGTCTCCCAACTGCATATATGGCTTTATTCATGTTTTTCATAAATGGATGTATCACAAAACCTGTGTTCACGTCCAATTCACAGGTGTGTAAATAAAGTACAATGCTATAGTACTATTTTGCTATTGAATGTGCTTCCCCCTTTTAGTGGGGGATTTTATTAGAAAAGATATATGTCTAATAAAAAAGTTGTCGTAAAATTGAGAGGAATATGTTAATATTATTAAGTATTTTTTATATTTATAAAATTATGGAGGTTGAAATGGACAAATTGTTCAAACTTAAGGAAAACAACACCAGTGTAAGAACTGAGGTTGTAGCTGGAATTACAACATTTATGACAATGGCTTATATTCTGGCTGTTAATCCATCTATCCTGTCAGCATCAGGAATGGATTCTAATGCAATTCTTATGGCGACTGCAATAGCATCTGCTATAGGTTGTTTTGCAATGGCTTTCCTTGCTAATTATCCTTTTGCGCTTGCTCCAGGACTTGGACTTAACGCATATTTTGCGTATACAGTATGCGGAAGCATGGGATATAGCTGGAAAGTAGCACTTTTTGCTGTATTTGTTGAAGGACTTGTATTTATTGTGCTTTCACTTACTAATGTTCGTGAAGCTATATTTAACGCAATTCCTACAACATTAAAGAAGGGTGTATCAGTAGGTATCGGTCTTTTTGTGGCATTTATCGGACTTCAGGGTGCTAACCTAGTTGTTGCAAGTGAGTCAACAAAGGTTACTGTTGTTAATTTCAGAACTAATTTTAACACAGTAGGAATAGGTGCTTTACTTGCAGTTATCGGTACATTTATCATTGCTATTCTTTATGTAAAGCATGTTAAGGGTTCTATCCTTATCGGTATCGTTGCAACATGGGTGCTTGGTATTATCTGCCAGCTTACAGGACTTTATAAGGTTGATGCGGCAGCAGGATTCTATTCACTTATTCCTTCATGGAGAAGTTTTGATATCACAGCTATCAGCCAGACATTTGGACAGTGCTTTAACCTTAAGGGTCTTAATATTAATATATTAGATTTTATTGTTATTATGTGCTCATTCCTTTTTGTTGACATGTTTGATACACTTGGAACACTTATCGGTGTTGCCAATAAGGCTAAAATGCTTGATGAGAACGGAAGACTTCCTAGAATTAAGCAGGCTCTTTTAGCTGATGCTATCGCAACAAGTGCAGGTGCCATTCTTGGTACTTCTACAACAACAACATTTGTTGAGAGTTCATCAGGTGTTGCAGAAGGCGGAAGAACAGGACTTTCTTCAGTTGTAACAGGCTTCTTATTCCTTATTGCAATTATATTTGCACCTGTATTTACTACAATTCCTGGATTTGCAACAGCTCCGGCACTTATTTTTGTAGGATTCCTTATGGTTAGTGCGGTTGTTGAAATTGATTTTAATGATCTAACAGAGAGTATACCGGCTTACCTCTGCCTTATCTGTATGCCACTTATGTACAGCATTTCAGAAGGTATTGCAGTTGGTGTTATTTCGTATGTTATTGTTAATGTTGTTGCTGGAAAGGCTAAGAAGATTACTCCACTTATGTACGTGCTTGCATTGCTGTTCATATTGAAGTATATTTTCCTTTAATTTTTAGTGCAAATTAAACTTAATAATGATACAATTTTGGAGTCACTTATATAAGGTGGCTCCTTTTTTAAGTTGAATGTTAAAAGATAAGGGGACTGGGCATGAAGTATACAGGAACAGCAGGAATATTATATGACAGATTAAAGAGTGAAATACTGGTGGCAGATGGTGCGTTTGGAACATACTATGCTAAGAAGTATGATACGGGCAGCCTGCCTGAGCTGGCAAATTTACAGGCTTCAGACAGAGTACTGGCAATTCATAAAGAATATATTAAAGCTGGTGCTAAGATTATCAGAACTAATACATTTGCAAGTAATACCGTGTGTCTTGGAGCGGGATTTGATGAGGTAAGAAATAATATTAAAAATGCCGTTGACATTGCAAGGGAAGCCGTAAAGGGGACAGATGTGCTTGTAGCAGCTGATATTGGCCCTATTCCTGGTGAAAATATGATTGAAAAAGAGCATATTGAAAAAGAGTATGTTGATATAGTTAATGTTTTTAAGGAATGTGGCGTTGATATATTTGTTTTTGAAACATTTCCAGAACTGGGATTTATTGATAAAGCAATTGAAAATGCAGGAGAAAATGGATTTGTTATAACTCAGTTTGCAATAAATCAGTTTGGCTATAGCAGTGCAGGCTTTAGTGCAAGAAAGCTGATTGAAGAAGCTGGGAAAAATTCATATATTGATGCATGTGGATTTAACTGCGGAGTTGGTCCGGGACATATGAAGAAGCTTGTGCAGAGCCTTATTAACAGGAATGACAAGTATTTTGCGGTGCTTCCAAATGCAGGATATCCACAGGTTGTAAGCGGTCGAATGGTATTTGATGATAACAATGCAGCATATTTTTCACAGATTATGCATGATCTGGCTGAGGATGGAGCTGATATTATTGGCGGCTGTTGTGGAACAACACCTGAATATATAAGACAGATGGTTTTAAAAACTGCTGATGTTGTTCATATGAAAAATGCTTCCATAGAAGAAGAGATATCAGAAAAGAAAACTGCAAATGATGTTTCTTTCTATAAAGGAAAAGAAGGAAGAAAACTGATTGCTGTAGAACTTGCTCCTCCGCTTGGAATTGATGATGAGAAGATTATGGATGCTGCTTTTTTGATGAAGGAAAGCGGAGTTGATGTGCTTACATTTCCGGATTCACCATCAGGAAGAACACGTGCAGATTCAATACTTATGGCAGAAAAGGTTTCGAGAGAAACGGGAATGTGTGTTATGCCGCACATATGCTGTCGTGACAAGAATGCTATAGCAATGCGTTCACAGCTTTTGGGAGCACATATAAATGATATTAATAATTTTCTCGTTATTACCGGTGATCCCATACCATCAGTTGTAAGAGCGTCTGTAAAGAGTGTGTTTAACTTCGATTCAGTTGGACTTATGAATATAATAAGTGATATGAATCAGGACCAGTTTGCAGATAAACCAG
>ENA-OOXY01001748-OOXY01001748.1-human-gut-metagenome-genome-assembly--contig:-NODE-1748-length-13335-cov-4.973268_pt1 | contig 13335 bp, 14 predicted proteins | sample MGYA00241593_ERZ501355 | MGnify/ENA primary metagenome ERZ501355 (study PRJEB25962, sample SAMEA2042739) | human gut metagenome | biome: human gut; feature: human-associated habitat; material: faeces... | reverse complement strand
GGCCAAGGAGGCGGGCATCCCCGTCAAGGTCGGCAAACACGTCATGTTCGACAACGCCAAGACGCTCATCGCCGACCCGGGCCGCTGCTTTATGAAGTTCGTCGCCCACGCCGAAACGCGCGAGCTTCTCGGCGCGCAGCTCATGTGCGAGCATGCAAGCGACATGATCGGCGGCATCTCGCAGGCGCTCGCCAACCACATGACGGTCGATCAATTCCTGCTGGCCATGCGTCCGCACCCCTCGTTTGAAGAGGCGATGACCGCCGCGCTCAAGGACCTTGTGCAGAAGCTCGGCTGAAAGGCCGCGGATGAAGCTATCGGTCGCCTTTAGACGGGCGATACCGCTTTTATGCAAAATTTGCGTTGCAGCATACGATGGAGTATGCTACCCTTAAAGTGAAAAATTGCTCTGACGGGGAACGCTTCTTTGAAAGCGGCGCACCGAAAGCGTGATAAGGGAGAGGAGAATCATCCATGAAAAACTATTGCCCATCATTTTGACGCTGCTCCTGGTTTGCATTGCCGCACCTTACGCCTCCGCCGCGAATGTGGTGGCTTCGCCGCAAAATCTGTCGGTCGACGGCGTCGATGCGGACTGCGACAAATACAACATCGACGGCAGCAACTATTTCAAGCTGCGCGATCTCGGCGATGCGCTCGGCTTTACCGTCGATTATGACGCCGACAGCAATACTGCCATCGTTTTGAGCAAGGGTTCCACAGCGGTCTATCGCCCTGATCACGATCCGCAGATTTGACTGGAACCGTGAAGATACAATGGACGAGTTCGTCCGCACCGGTTCTGACCTTAAAAACGCGAAGCTCATCATTGATGCCCGCTCCAACAGCGGCGGCGATGAAGACTTTATCAAAAACTGGCTGAAAAGCTACACGGGAGAAGAACCCGAACAGAAAACGATTATCTCCAACTGGGGCACTGCTATGTTCGATAGGACCCAAGCCTACGCGGACCTGGGTGAAGAGTTTGCCGCCTTCCGGACAGGCGATAAGGACTATGAGCTGTTTCAGGGAAAGCTGCTGGAAAACAGCACTCCGATTCTTCTTCTGACAGACAGCATGTCCGGCTCCGCCGGCGAGAGCATCGTGACCTATTGCAGGACACTTGACAACTGCCTTGTGATCGGCGGCCCGACGAGAGGCGCGCAGCTAGTCGGAAATGTGCGAGGCTGGACGCTTCCCAACTCCGCCATCGGCTTCCAGTTCGGTCAGGCGCTCCACTTTATCTACAGTATGGAAAATGTGGAGGGCAAGGGCTACGCCCCGGACCTGTGGTGCAACCCGAAAACCTCTTTGCAGTCTGTTTTGAACATGGTGGAGCGCTATGACCTCGGCTCTGCCGAGGGCGTGGCCGCCCTGCGCGCCCAGCTGCCGAACATTCTGACCAAGTAGGCAGGCACTTCCCATTAAATGTTCCACAACGTAGGATGAGTAGAAAGAGAAGCATTCTACTAAACCTGTCTTATGGCCATATACCGCCGTCATCTGAACGCAAAACCGCTCCCGAGATCATCTTGATCTTGGGAGCGTTACTTTCTCTATTATGATTACTTTTTGTGCCCAAAAACAGCCTTTTGCCGGAATGTGTTAGAAAAGTGTTAGAAAAGACTATGTCCTCATATACGTCCCCATTTTGCGTTAAAAGCAAGTAACGCACTTACGAATTCTCTGTATCCTCAACCAATGCTTCACACGGAAAACCGGGCACTTTGTAGCAAAGCACTTTACCCAGCGGATACTTCCCTGAACAGGCCGGAAAACTTCTCAGCTCTCTTATGAAGTTCGATATCCTGCTTCGGTGCGCTCTTCCGCCATTCAAAAAGTGCCTCTGTCTGTTCAACATAACGCGAAGGGTAGTCTTCTAAGTATTTACCTTCTGATTTTAAGGTATAAACCTTTTAATCTACGAACTGCCATGTTACTTCTCCTTTTTTTCTCTAATATATTTCCCCGCCGATATAGCTACCGACACAAATGGGACGAACATTTTGCTGCCGAGGCATCTAACCTCTGCGCAGTACCTCTTGCTGCAAGGCAGGCACCCGAAACCGGATGCCTGCCTTGTAAGCTGAGTATTTGCTTTTTACTTGCCCTGATAGGCGCGATACAGGAACGTCACGATCTCCGCGCGCGTGCAGTCCGCGTTGGGGCTGAACGTCGTGTTGGAGGTACCGTTCGTCACGTTATTCGCAACCGCCCAGTTAATCGCATCAGCGTAGAACGCGTCGGACTTCACATCGGTGAAGTTAGCGCTGCTCTCGACCTTCTTACCGAGGGCACGGTACAGGAACGTCACGCTCTGGCCGCGCGTGCAGGTGGCGTCGGGAGCAAACTCCGTCGCGGTCATGCCGTTCGTGATTCCGTTCTCAACGGCCCAGGCAACCGCCTTGGCATAGTAAGTGCTCACAGGAACATCCGTGAAGCTGCTTGCGGTCTTCGGCTCTGGGCTGCCGGCGGCGCGCCACAGGAACGTCACGATCTGCGCACGCGTGCAGGACTCGTAGGGGCCAAACATCGTGTCAGACAGGCCGTTCGTCACGCCGCTTTTGACCGCCCACTTGACAGCCTCATAGAAGTACGCGCCGTTGGGCACGTCGTAGAAGAAGTTCAAGACGCTGTTGTCTTCCATGAAGGTCGCCTTGACCTCGACCTTGCCGGCGGGCATGGTGAAGGTATACTTGCCATCGCCCTTGTCCTTGAGCGTCAGCTCGTTGCCGTTCTTGTCGGTGACGGTCAGGGTCTCGAGGACGTAGCCGCTGTCGGGCTTGACGGTGATGGTCACGGTATCACCCTTGGAGGCACTCTTCGGGCTGACGGTCACGCTGCCGTTCTCGGTCTTGCTCGGGGTAGAGACGGAGTAGGTCGGGTCGTAGGAGCTACTGCCGGAGGAAATGTAGCTCCAGGAGGCATTCAGGGTAGCCGTGACAGAAACCTTGTAGGAGGCACCGGCGGCATAGAATTTGCTGCCGTCATACCAGCCGTTGAAGGTATAGCCGCTGCGGTGGGCAGGCGTGGGGAGGGTGATGGTCGTGCCGCTGGCCACATTGTATGTGATGTCAGCAGTTGCGCCATCGTTATACTTCATGGTAAGCGTGACCTTCAACTCAGTCGTAGCCTTCAAATCGGTGACGGTATCGCCAGGCTGCGCGGCAGCAGCGGCAGCAGCGACATCGGGGTAGTAGCTGTAAGGCGTTTCACCGCCAGTCCTTTTCAGCTCGGCATTCAGGCTCTGATCAAGGTATTTTCTCTCAACGGACTGCGAGAAGCTGCCGCCGGAGACGGAAAGCTCGGTGTTGGCGTTAACCTGAAGATTACCGGAAATGTTGCCACCAGAAACAGCAACACTCGCCTTGTTGATAGTAGAAGGTTTATTCAAATAAGTAGTATCATAATCGTTCAGGCGAATCGCAGCAGTAGAACCGGAAATGTTACCACCGGAGATTTGGCCGACCTTACCAACAGAATTATACTTATCAGAACTAAAATTCCAAATGCCAATACTGCCAGCGGTGATTGTACCACCGGTAATCTCACCAATAGAACCCCAGTTCTGAATACAAGATTCATCTTCGGAGGAGAAAGTGCCACCGCTAATCTTGTTCACAGTACCCTCATTCTTGAAAGCAATAAAACCGTTCTGTGTGAATGTGCCTCCGGAGATTTCATTAATCAAACCGCAGTTGCAGAACAGAGAGGAGAATTCACCGATTGCGAGGAACTCTCCATCGGAAATCCTGTTGATGGTTGCGTTCTCAGCGTTGTAGACGACATACCAGCTATTTCCCTTTGCACTTGTTGCATCAGTGCTGTTATCTACGCTGCGTGTGAACTTGCCACCCTTGATCTCGACAATCGTTCCCGCATTATAAAGTGCGGCACGGCCGTGGCTCACATTATCCACAACACCGGTGCCAACGCTGTCAAGAATCGTCAAAGTACCGTTGTTGGTGATGGTATGTTTGCGAGAGTCTTCTGCAACGTTTTTATCCTGAGCAGTTGCGGAATCGACCAGCGTGTGACCATTAAGATTAAGCGTGATGGTATTGCCCGCGGGAATGGTAACATTCGCGGTCACATCTTTCAGCAAGGTCACGGTAGCATTATCAGCTGCCGCAACAGCCTCGGCAAGGGTCTTGTAGTAGGTATCGCCGACCTTGGCCACGGAGTTCGTCTCGCCCAGAGGCTCAACGGTCTTGGTCTCGCTATTGTAGGTGTAGCCATCAGCAACATAGGCGGACACATTACTGGAGAAGGTGCCGCCGGTGACCTTAATATAGTCGGTTTCAGAATTATAAGCAGGATAGGCCGGATCGGTCGCATCAAAATACAGGCACTGGGCCGCAGCCATGTCAAAGTTCTTATCGCCAACCTTGCCCTCGGCGCTGCCAGTACAGGTGAACGTACCGCCATTGACCTTCACCTGTCCGGCACGGGCAACAATGCCAATGCCGTTATTGACGGTGAACTCGCCGCCATTCACGGTTACAATATCCTTCCACGGCGCATAAATGCCGCAGGCAATATAGCCGGTGGTCTTAATATTACCGGTGAACTTGCCGCCGTTGATGGTAATGGTATTAGCCTTTTCGCGCTCCTCCCCGTTATGATCAGTGCTATTTCCGTTACCCGCGATCACTGCATTATCGGAGGCCTCAAAAATACCATCCTCAATCGTGATCTTAGCGCCGGTAGCATAGCCAGTAATGACTGCACCTTCTACCGCTTCGATGTTGGCATATTCAATCGTTGTGGTTGAATCATGATTTACGCCAATACCCACGTTACCAGTAGACACGATCTTGCCGGACTTGTCAGCAGAAGAATCGCGAACAGTCAACTTACCACTATTATAAAGAGTAGTTTCAGTGTGTGTCATCGTCTTGCCGTTCAGGTCCAGCACGATGTCCTTCTCTGCCGGGATCACGGTCTGGCCGGTGATATCAGCCAGCAGCTTAACAGTCCCGCCCGTCCCAGCTGCATTTATGGCCGCGGCCAGCGTGTCATATTTCTCATCGCCGATCTGGGCAGCATATTCCACCGCAGGCGTTTCGCTGCCCTCGCCCGCAGACACTTCCTCTCCTTCCGCCATTGCTGTCGGAACCAGTGTGAATATCATCGTCAGTGACAATAATATTGCAAGAATTCGCTGTTTCATCACTTTTACCTCCTAAAGTTTTCTTTATCTTTTGCCCGTCTCCGCGGGCTGGGTTTACTTGGTTTTGCGCTTGGTTTTCCCGGCGCAGACGGGGCAGCCTGTGCCCTCGCTGCGGGTGTAAACCATGGCCTGCCATGAGTGGCCGCTTGGGCATCGCCACCATACCTTTTGATGGCTTCCGTAGGTCACATCCTTCGGCGTGAGTGGTAAATTTCGCTCAAGATCCCACTGGGCAAGCAAAGCAGTCTTTCCCTCTTCCGCGCAAAACGCTCGAAATGTTCGTCGGATCGTCAGCCACCCCCTCACGAAAAAAGCTCCGTTCCAGCAAAGCCGGACGGAGCAGTGACAAACGAATACATCAGTAAGGGTGCAACCGGCTGTCATAGCATATTCTCCATTCGGAGAGGCGTTAGACCCATCTGGCTTTGCGTCGCCGCCTTTCGGCGGTTTTGCCAAAATATGAGATTTTGAGAACGGAATCTATATTCAGTATATGCAAAGGAAGCGAAACGATCTTATCGCTTCCCTTGCTCGTAGCAAAATATAGCACAATCTTCCGACAAAGGCAAGGGAAATTATGATTCCAAATATAAATTATGGAGTTTACAGGGGGAAAACGCACTGTAAGCTTGTGCCTCTGCACCCATTTGAGCGTTCTCGGGCGCAGACAGCTCGATCTCTGCATGCGCTTTAGTTGTGAATATAGTGGTAACTGTATTCGCTTTGGCATTTTTGCGCAACAGAATATAGATTCCGTTTTTATGATACAAGTTTTAGCTGTTCGAGCTGTTTCCGATGCTCTGCCGCACTTGTGACAAGGTAGATTCGCGTCGTTTCAATGCTTGAATGACCGAGGACGTCTGCTAGCTTGACGATGTCCTTGTACGCGCGGTAGAAAGCTGTTGCAAACAGATGCCGCAGGTTATGCGGAAAGACCTTCCCCGCGTCGACGCCCGCGCGGGCGCACAGTTTTTTCATCTTTGACCAGATTTGATATCTTGACATTGCTTTGCCGCTTTTGGTGCGACAGATCGCGCCGGAGGCGGTTTTTTGTCGCGCGGCATACTTGAGCAGCTTGCGGCAGAGTTTTGACGGCAGTAGGATCGTGCGGATTTTGCCTTTGAGCGCAATTTCTGTTTTGCCGTTCTTCGCGGCCTCAACCGTGATGTACTGCACCTCGCTGACGCGGATGCCGGTGGAGCAGATGGTTTCCATCAGGAGCGCGAGACCGTGGTCGCCCGCAGCTTTCGCCGCGGCGACCAACCTCTCGTATTCCCCTCGCGTTAGCTCCTGCCTGCTGTCGCGAAACAGGCGGCGCTGGATTTTCAGAAAACGTGCGCGGCAGTCTGTCCAGCCACAGAAGCAGAAAAAGCCGTTCAGTGCCGCCAAACAAGCGTTGATGGTCGACGGTGCGTAGTTACCTGCGCGCAGATCGTCTTTCCAAAGGCGGATCATCTCCGGTGTGACCGCCGCGCCGCTCAGGAATGCAGCAAAACTCAACAGCGCACGGCGGTATTTCTCGATTGTCGCCGCGGCACGTTCTTCGCTTTCGAGAACTTTCAAATAGGCTTCGACCATCTTGTCAGTCATATAATGTTCCATAATAAAAATACCCCTATCTCTCGTGATAGGGGTATTGTAACGTATTGATGTGCTGAAAAGCGAGAAATGTATTTTTAATAGAAAAGGCACAGGGGTGGTGCCTTTGTCATTTTAGTTTGGAGCTATTTTGTATGTACTCTACCAGCGCTTTCTTTGGAATTCTCCACACACGGCCGTTTCGATAGCCCCTAAGCTCACCTGTGTTTAGGAGCGCATACATCGCGTTGTAGCCGACTTTCAGGGCTTCGCAGGCCTCTTCAACGGTCAGAATATCATCATAGTTTTCAAACATTTTCAGTTCTCCTTTTTTGCTGTGCACTGTTTCCGAAGCGGACATAATGCCGGATCATTTCCACAGCGACCACATAAGCACTCAGGAGGCTTTTTGCCGTTTCTTTGTCGCTGCGGGTTTTGCTTACGACCATACAGGTCCAGTTTCTCGATCTGCTGATAAACTGCCGGTTCAGTCCGGCCCAGCTCCAGCGCAATCTCGGTGATACCGACGCCGCTGTCAAATAAAATTCTCAGTCGATTCTTCTCGTCGTCTGTCCAGTAATCTCCGGCACGATCTGCGCGCAAAGTCTGGTGGCGCATGGAGCGCACGGATTCTTGAAACGCTTCTTCACTTCTCATAGGTCTGCTTTCTCCTTTTGAATTTTCTTTACCTTATGTTACGTTTCTAAATCGCAAATCGCTTTATTTTTAGTTGTATATCATCCTTATGAAGCACCATGGAGTTGTCCGCGGTGCTATTTAAATTTACCGTCTAAGTGCAGACGATATGCTTGCTTTGGGTTACGATATCTGCCATCTCTTTTCTGGGCATCAAATCGTATATGCCCTGCACATGGACTCTGCGCACTGTCATCTGCATTTTGTCGTGAACTCGGTCTCCTTTGAAGACGGCAAAAAGCACTTCAGCGGATTCCATGATCTTTTCCCGGTCCGCGATTTTCTGCAAGAATGCTTTCCGCGTTCGAACGTGCACATTTACCAGTCTTTCCCTGACTCCGATGTTAACCGCTTCGGATGCTCCGACGATGACGAATTGCTGCGGATCGATTAAAACTGCGAAAGAGTTGTAAGACTTTTCCTTGCCGCAGGAACCTTTTCAACATTTTCTGTAGCACAAGGCCAAATATTCCTATTACACACTTTGAATTATGCCGGTTCGGCTGTATTGACAGTCCGCAGCAGGAATGCTACCATGAAATTGAAATCGGGCAAGGAAAGAGGAAAGCGAATGACATTGAATCAATTAAAAGTGGGGAATTCTGCCGTGATCACCACTGTTGGCGGAGATGGGGCCTTGCGCTGCCGCCTGCTGGATATGGGCTTGATCCCGCACACCCGCGTGACATTACAGAAGGTCGCGCCGATGGGCGATCCTATCGAGATCCGCGTACGCGGCTACGAGCTAACGCTGCGCATAGAGGAGGCTCAAAAAATCGAAGTGGAGGACGAGCCGAAATGATCTTCGCACTCGTTGGAAATCAGAACTGCGGGAAAACGACTCTTTTCAACGCCCTCACCGGATCCAATCAGCATGTCGGCAACTTTCCCGGTGTCACGGTAGACCAGAAGATGGGAGATATCATAGACGAAAAAGGCTGCTCCGTGGTGGATCTGCCCGGCATCTACTCCTTGCGGCCCTATACACAGGAGGAGATCGTCTCCCGTGACTTTATCCTCAACCAAAAGCCGGACGGCATTATCAACATTGTGGATGCCACCAACATTGAGCGGAATCTGTACCTGACACTTCAGCTGCTTGAGTTGCGGATACCTATGGTGCTGGCGCTGAACATGATGGATGAAGTGCGTTCCAACGGCGGTTCCATCGACGTGCAGAAGATGAGCGCCTCGCTCGGCATCCCTGTCGTACCGATCGCGGCCGCAAAGGGTGAGGGCGTGAGCGAGCTGGTGAATCAGGCGATTGCTGTGGCTCGGAGCAGAACTCTGCCAAAGGTGACAGATTTCTGCGCGGATGACTCCGCCGTTCACCGTTGTATCCACGCCGTTACGCATCTGATTGCCGATCACGCCGACCGCATCGGTGTGCCGGCTCGCTTCTGCGCAGCAAAGCTGATCGAAGGCGGCGATGACCTTGCCGACCGTCTGGCACTTGATCAAAACGAGCGCGAGTTGCTTGAGCATTGCATCGTGCAGATGGAGAGTGAGGCAGGACTTGATCGCAACGCGGCGCTTGCTGATATGCGCTACACCTTCATTGAAGGCGTGGTGGCATCATCTGTGGTGAAATGCCATGAAAGTCGGGAGCACGCCCGCTCCATGAAGATCGACAGAATTCTCACCGGTCGCTACACAGCCATTCCGACGTTTCTGCTTGTCATGCTGCTGATTTTCTATCTCACCTTCAATGTTATTGGTCAGCGTCTGTCCGACTGGCTGCAAGGCGGGATCGATGGCCTTACCTTTCTTGTAGACCAAGCTTTGACTGCCTATGAGATCAATCCTGTGGTACACAGCTTGATTATTGACGGCATTTTTTCCGGTGTTGGCAGTGTGCTGGTGTTCCTACCTATCATTGTGACGCTTTTTTTCTTCCTCTCTATCTTGGAAGATACCGGCTACATGGCCCGCGTCGCCTTTGTAATGGACAAGCCTCTGCGAAAGATCGGTTTGTCCGGCCGCAGCATCGTTCCTATGCTCATCGGCTTCGGCTGTTCTGTGCCGGCAATTATGGCAACACGCACGGTGTCGAGTGACCGTGACCGCAAGATGACGATCCTGCTCACGCCTTATATGAGCTGCTCGGCAAAAATATCAATTTATGCATTTTTTACCGCAGCGTTCTTTCCAACGCACCGCGCGCTCATAATGATCCTACTGTATCTGCTGGGCATTCTGATTGGAATTGCTGCGGCCCTCATCATGAACCAAACCGTGTTCCGCGGAAAGCCCGTGCCCTTCGTTATGGAGTTGCCCAATTATCGGCTTCCGAGCCTCAAGAGCGTTGCGCTGCTGCTTTGGGAAAAAGCCGAGGACTTTTTGCAGCGGGCGTTTACTGTGATTTTTCTTGCTACCATTGTGATCTGGTTCCTCCAGAGTTTTGATACCAGGCTGAATGTAGTTGCCGACAGTGCCGATAGCCTTTTGGCTCTCATTGGTCGATGGATCGCGCCGGTGTTCGCACCGTTGGGCTTTGCGGATTGGCGCTGCGCAACCTCCCTTATTTCCGGTTTTATCGCAAAGGAATCTGTGGTCAGTACGCTGCAGATCCTGTTAGGCGGGGCTGCACTTTCTACGATGTTTACCGGTCGTTCCGTTATCAGCTTTCTGGTGTTCACGCTGCTGTATACTCCCTGCATCGCGGCGGTAGCCACGATTCGACGAGAATTCGGCTCAACGCTGAAGACAGTTGGGGTCGTGATGATGCAGTGCTGCGTGGCATGGATCGTGGCTCTTGCTGTCTATACCTTGGTGGGGATCCTGTGATGCATCTGTTAGATTGGGCCCTTCTTGTCCTCATCGCAGCTGCAGCTATCACAGCTATTCCTGCCGCTTCCTGTCTGCGGTGGGGGTAACACCACGCAGAAGAGTTTGAATATAATCACTTGTTGATAATCCCGCAGCGCGGGAATCCTGTTCTAATTTCTGCCGTTCGGCGGCAGAGAGGCGAACTGTGATACTGGTGCTGTTTTTTGATTTATTCATCGGGTTGTTCCTTTCTTTGCCTTGGCAAGAGGCGCAGATGTCTTACGCCACTTTACCGAGATGTTGCTAAGATGATAAAAAATTACGAGAAGACAGGAAAAAGCCTGATGGAGTTTGTTGCATTGCAACCCCATCAGGTCTTCCAAGTGATGTTCACATTTTTTCCTTCGATCTCGATGCGTTCGATGAATTCTGCGGCGACAAGCTTCTTTTCATCAAAGGATGCCCGTAGAAAATCGAACTGCAGCAGCTGCGGCGCAGGATGAGACACCTCGTGCAGCAGGTGTTCGCGTTCGGCGTGCAGCTTTTCGATCTGTTTGGATATGTACGATGCCGAGATTTCGCTGCTTTCCGCAAGCGCTGTGACCAGACGGTCAATTTTCTGTTCGACGGCCAGAATGGCTTCCGCCTGCGCGTTATCTTCAATAGCCGGAAGCTCGGCGGGACAGTCGTCGATCATGTTCTGCAGTTCATGCGCGTTATAGTCCTCCAGCTCGCGCAGGTCGACGTCGATCGCCGCATCGCAGTTTCCGAAGTTGCTGCGGCCGGAGCAGATGAGCTTGCAGCGCTGCTCAATTTTTACGCAGCTCACTTTGAGCGCGTAGCCGCACTTGGCGCACTTGAGAAGGCCTGTCAGCCAGGAGTACTTTCCCGCATTGGTGCGGGGAAGCTGTGCCTTGTTTGAGAGCTTGTCCTGCACACGCAGCCAGAGCGGCGGGGTCGGTAGTCGTAAATATGTTCGTGATGATCATATCTAAGTATTGCAGAAGCCAGTCAAGAAACATGACGGCACAAAAACTGACTAAGATCACAGCAGGTAAAGAAAGTATCCGGTACAGGATCAACGCGCTGTACTGCCCGATCAACACACCGGTACAGCGAGCACATACAGGAAATTGGTGCCCGTTGATAAAAAAACTCCGGTCTGGACGCTGGTGGCATCCTGCAAATTTCCCAAAGCTCATGCAGGAATAATAGAACTTACTGCTCACGTTCAGTCACCAAGCCAAGAATTTAACAGTGGGACTCCGAACAGGCCGAGCGCTATCACGATCCCGGTAGCGAATGCAATAGAGGATAAGCAGTCCTTCTTCTGCTCAGGCGTCAGGAAGTTGATTAAAGGTTCTCCCAGTTCTTTTGATATCTCACTATGAACAGAGGCAAGCCCAAGTGCGGGAAACGCTGCTGTAATATACGCAAAAATTTCAAAATTAAATAGGTACTTTGCAACAATCAATACGAGTGCAGCGGCAACCGCACTTCCATAGATTCCATCAGTTGCAATTTCCCACTTTTTTAACGCATCGGCAAGGGCGATATGAGCTTTTCCGCATTTTTTGCACACCCACCACAATTCACTTTTTGATTCCACTTTAGAGCCTTTGCCTCACAAGCCGCACAACAGTCCAAACGGCCCAAGCAGGAGCATACCACACCCCAACCATAGCTTTTGTTCGTAACGGTAGTTTCGTTCTTTTGCAGAGGGTGGCAATCAAGCTCTCCGCAAAAGGGGCAAACCGTATCGTTATGAGTCTTCGCGGCAGATTCATCCAAGAGTCCCGCCCCAAATACAAGCGCATCTTTTCCTAAATCGTCGTCTGACTTCTGCTCGGGATCTTCGGCCTTGGAAGATAACTCTTGTCCACACTGATGACAGAATTTTGCATCCGCCGTGTTACTCGCACCGCAATTTTTGCAAATGGGATGTGTCGGATCAACAGGGGAATCTTCTGAATGCTGTACATCGTCCGAGCTCAGTTCTTAACCGCATTGAAAACAGAACTTGGATTCGTTGGAGTTGTCAGCTCCGCAATGCTTACATTTCATGGTTTTCTCTCTCCTCAAAAAGTGAAGTATTCTCGGCCTCCTTAATCATTTTTTATAAGAATAGCTCATATTTGTGTTACCGTCAACAAAGAATATGTCAAAGATGATTATGATGGGGGCGACACGGTGCGGCTATACACGTTAGACGGCAAATGCAATATCTCCGGCGAGCGGATTAAGTCTGCACGCGCCAAAGCAAAATTGACACAGGATCAGCTTGCGGCAAGGCTGCAAGTAGCGGGCCTGCAAATGGGCCAAATGGCAATCAGCAGAATTGAAAGCGGTAAACGCCTTGTCCCTGACTTTGAGCTTCCTATCATTGCGGAAGCACTGAATGTATCAACAGACTGGTTGCTCGGCATAGAAAAAGGATGACCACTTCCGTTTGAAGTGATCATCCTTTTTTATATCCTCAATAAATATGGATTGCGCCCCATTCGTTTTCACGACCTGAGGCATAGTTGCGCAACGATCATGCTATACCTTGGCTACTCGCTCAAAGACATTCAAACATGGCTGGGTCATAGCAACTACAACTTCACTGCCGACACCTACATTCATTCTGGCATGGGCGCACATGAGCAAATGGTGCTCAGTATGTCGGAGCGGCTGGGGGAACTGCTGCCGCAGAATATCGCACCTGATCTAACAGCTATCTGAGTGCAAAAAACCGCTCCCGAGATCAAGATGATCTTGGGAGCGGACATTTTGTTAGCGTTCGCTGTTTTTTTGTGCCCAAAAACAGCCTTTTGCCGGAATGGGTTAGAAAAGTGTTAGAAAGCGTTATTTTGCACCTTTGAAATGATGCTGAAAGGTAAGAAAAAAGTCCTGAAATCTGATGATTTCAGGACTTTTCTGGTTGCGGAGGCAGGACTCGAACCTACGGCCTCCGGGTTATGAGGCAGTCTCAAGGGAAAATCGGAGTCATTTCGGCTCCGATTTGTGCTATTTACCGCCATTCGCTCGGCGGGGTTTCCATTGTTTCCGTTCAGCGCTGTCTGCTCCAATTCTATTCTGGGTCAAAACTGGGTCAGACACGGTGCGCCCGCACCCAC
>ENA-OOXY01001654-OOXY01001654.1-human-gut-metagenome-genome-assembly--contig:-NODE-1654-length-13964-cov-2.855921_pt1 | contig 13964 bp, 8 predicted proteins | sample MGYA00241593_ERZ501355 | MGnify/ENA primary metagenome ERZ501355 (study PRJEB25962, sample SAMEA2042739) | human gut metagenome | biome: human gut; feature: human-associated habitat; material: faeces... | reverse complement strand
GTAGATTTAAGATATTCCTGTTCATAATTACTGTGTTATTGATAATAGATTTATTGTATTATTATTGTTTGGGACGCTGGGTGAACATATCCGGCTATTCCAGCCACACGTCTCCAAGTTCAATCTCTACGGTTGGTTTGCCGGTTCCAGGCATTGACAGTTCCAGTTTCTCTATCTTCTCCGGTCGGAAAGGAATTACCGTCTCCGGGTGGAAATACTGTTTCAGGAATGTCGGATAAGCTATGGGCAACAATGCGGTATCCGTTAGACGCAGTTCTTTCAGAGGAATCCGTACAATGCCTTCTGCTGACGGAGCAGGGCAGAGACTTTTGTAGGTATATCCGTCCGAAGTGACAAAACCTGCGCTGAGTCCTTGCGGAAGAGGTTTGTTTCTATTTACACGAATACAGAGCGTAGTGCAACTTTTCACTTTATCTTTTCTTCCTTCGATTTCATCTTTTACGAATGCGCGGAGGAAGTGTTGCGGATTCTTTCCTTTCGGTGTGAAACAGAACCGGAGCAACGGCTTCTCAGTCGGAGAAGAATCAAGTAAGGTACGTTGCAGGTCGTTCCATTCAGGAAGTGTATATGCTTCTATCCGGCTATCTGTATCCGTTACTTTCAGTAGTTGTATCGCACTACCAGAAGCGACAACACGTGTAGTCCAGTAGAAATCGGAAGTATAGTTCCAGTCCAATGGATTTCCTTGGATTCCCGAGGAACTTCCGGTGACGGAATTTCCGGCGGGATAAGTATGGGTGCTGTCGCCCCGGCAGACGATGATGTTATACTTGAAACAATCTTCCTTTATATCTGCAGCGGGCAGGATAGCCTGATATGTATAGCCGCTTGTACGTTTCATCTTTATGTACGGGTTATGCTCGTTCCAAAAAGACACCTTATCCGTGTATATAATGACAGAATCCGGAAAAACGCTTCCTGCTACTTGCGCATTAATAGTCAATGCTTTGCCTGCTTCGGCAATGCTTGCCGGAGTATGAGTGACCTTATAATCCATAGTACGGGGAGTGGGAGCTACAAACTCTCCGATACGAATCGAATTCCAACGTGAATCAGCTTTCCAGTTCTGTTGCGGGGTACAACCGTTTCGTTTCAACAGGTAAACCCCCGGACGAAGGTCGCAAATCACTCCATTCGTCACTGTTTCTTCTTTCCGGTCGTTCTTCTTGTCGAGAGCTGTGAGAGTAAACGCTTTGCCCAAATCCGGAATTCGTAATGCCATATCCCAAGTACCGTAGATAATGCTGACTACTTCTTTTTTGAGTGACGGCTTGGCAAAAGGGTCATTGACTACTACCGCATCCGGCATTACTTCGAGTCGCCATACTCCTGATTCAAGGCAATCAATGAAATAAGCTCCCGTACCTTCATAGTCCACTATCGGCGAGCTTCCGCATCCGGCGATTGAAACCAGCTTTGATGCATCTTTGGGTGGTGTATTTGTCTGATTGGAGTAATAAAACTTCTCTCCATTATTCAACTCGCTTAAATCTTCCGCATAGCTGACGCGAAAGCCATTACCGAATATGGTATCCTGAGGATAACTCCCATACGATTCTCCTCTTTTCAAACTCCGTGCAGCTTCGGCGGCAATTTTCATGCTGATAGCCTTATTCGGGGTATAGGCAAGATTCAGAAAATGAGTCTGATACTCCGTATTGGCGAACGCAAGGTCTATCGGGTCATAAGCAAACTGCGTAATCCATTGGAAACCGGCCGTGCGGAAAGTCCTTACCATGGCCGGATACATATAAGAGTACATAATATCCGCCGGATCGAATTCATAAATCATCCGTGCTTTCTTATTGAATTCTTTCACTTTTCCGGCGAAAGGAATGTCATAACGGTCTACGTAAGGAAGGAAATTCCCTTGTTGTGTTTGTCCGGATACGAGCCCGATAGGATACCATTGATAGGTAGTTCCCTGAACAGTCGTTTCATAATAGGCTTCTGCCACATATCCGTTGTGACTTACATTATAAAATACTGGTTTACGGTTTCCCGCCTTGCTCATTGATTTCAGCATACGGTTGATGTAGGCTTTTACTTCTTCTTTCGTACCGGAATGGCAGGGTTCGTTATTGATCTCAAAACCTACGATAGAAGGATCGTCTTTATAAGCCAGTCCTGTATAAGGATTAGTATGTTTCACCAAGTCGCGAAGATAAGTTTCCTGTGCGGCAATCGCTTCCGGATTAGAATGCATATCGCATTTATCATATTTATAAGAGAAGCCGCCGGTTTGTATATTCCGTTCGGGGTATCCGTTTCCGAAGTTAGTCTGTGCGGTGATGACAATATGGATATTGCGCTCCTTAAGTTTGGCAATTAGATAATCCATGAGGTCAATATGCTCGTTTTCAAGGAGATTACCTTGCCCGTTTGTCAACTCCACGTCCCATAGATGAATACGGTAAGCATTCAGTCCCAAGCGGGAGAGATGATATACATCTTTATCTATGGCAGCTTTGCGGTCGAGTCCCAAATAGCCGAGTGCGCGGTAGGCATGGGCAAAAGGCAGGGTGTAGTTTACTCCGAAGAAAGAGGCCTCTTCGTGGGTGTCGCTCCAGCGCATCACTCCGTTTCCATCTATATATATTATAGGTGTAGTTACTTTCCCCTGCATACCGGTGAAGGTAAACAACAGACAAATAAAGGTAAGAATAAACTGTCTTTTCATGCTATCAAATTTGGCGGGTTATTTATACCGGCAAAGATAAGATAGGTGCTGATTTGATGAAAGCACAGATTGGACATATAAGGATAAAAATAGGACGAAAGGTGCTTTTCAGCCGCGATTAGGCCATAATTAGTTCCAATATGTGCTTTTATGAGGTTCGTCTATTTCACCTCTTGCACAGAATAACCGTAGAATATGAACCGGTTGTTACCGTTCTTCCATGCAATCTACTTATAGATAAATTTCTTTCCCTCCTTTACAAATTTTCTCCGGTCTAACGGCAAATTTTCTTTCCGTCTGCTGTAAACTATAAACGCAAGCTTCATTTTTATAAATGCAACTTGCATTTATAAAAATGAAGCTTGCGTTTATATAATTAGAACTTGCGTTTATAGTTTATATACTATCAAAAACAACTTAACCGTTAGACCGGAAAAAGTTAACTTCTAATGCAACAGGATTTATCTAACGATAGACCGGAAGAAAGATAATAGGTTGCAATGGACAAAGCGCTACATGATGAAAGGTAAAAACACAGCAATTAATGCCTCATCCTCACCCGCAAGTGCTTTATTTATTGTGATTTTCTTCGTCAACAGCAGGCTGCATATATTGTTTCGGCGTTTTTCCGAACTCAGCCTGAAAACATTTGGAAAAATAAGAATGGTTGGAGAAGCCCACCATATACATTACTTCGGCAACGGTGAACTTCTTTTGCTGCAATAACATGGCAGCCTTTTTCATCCGGATTGACTTGATGTATTCTACGGGAGACATTCCGGTCAATTGCTTAATTTTCCGGTAAATCTGTTTGTTACTGATACCGGATAATTCACAAAGAGCATTCACATTCAGTTCCGACTCCGAAAGATGGTCTTCAATCAGGCGAATTATATTCGACAGGAATTTCTCGTCCTGCGATTCCGCTTCAATCGGTTTGAGTACGGGCAACGATTCCAGTCGCTTCTTCTCCTGTGTCGCGGGGATTTTCTCTTCCTCCACTGCTATGACGGGAATATTCAATCCGACGGAAGTCCCTTTTCCTTCTTCGGAGGTGACGCCGGTGATGTGTCCGCCGTGCAGTTCTGTGTAAGTTTTTACCAGATAAAGCCCGATACCCGTACCTTCCTTATTGCCGGAGTGGGGGGATTGGAAAAAACGTTGGAAGATGTAAGGAATGTCCCGCGGCGGGATTCCCGATCCTGTGTCCGATACACAGATATCCACTAAGCCGGTTTCTTCGCGATAGAAAAGAGACAACCGGATACTGCCGCCGTCCGGAGTGAATTTCACTGCATTTGAAAGCAGACTGTCTAGTATCACTCCCAGTTTGATAGCGTCCATATCGGCATAAATCTTCGCTTTGTTTGTCTCGAAAAGGAAAGTCAGCCGCTTGTCTTCTTCGTAGACGGAGAACAGACTGTGGCTGAATGACACAAGTTCGATACGCGACAGTATTAGTAGTGAATCTTCGTTATCTTCTATACGGTTGAAGTTGAGCACCTGATGAATCAGCGAATTAATCTTCATCGCATTGCGTTGCACTTCTTCCAATGTCTGTTTCTCGTGCGCTTCCTCCGTCGCAGGGAGCAGCTGGCTCACGGGTGCAATAATCCGGCTAAGCGGTGTCTTTAGCTCATTGGACAGGTTGCTGAAGAAAGCCATTTTCTGGCGTGACTGTTCCAGAATCTTCTCTTTCTCCATACGTTCCATTTTCAACCGGTTCTTGACGCGGAAGAAATTGATTGTCCAGATGATGAGGCTGAGGAACAAAAGAACATAAATCACCTTTGCCCAAACCGTATAATACCACGGAGGCAGGATCTTGATATTCAAAATATAAGGATGTTCGGACGGGTAGCCACTTTTTTCCACCTTACTGATAATTAATTGATAATCTCCGTAGTTGAGGTTGCTGTATGTAATGCGGTTTGTATTCGATTTCAGGAAATTCCATTCTTTGTCCATTCCCTCCAGCCGATAGACAAATTCATGCTTTTCCTCTAGCGAATAGGGGAGGTCGGAAAGCTCGAAAGCCAGATTATTCTGGTTATATGCCAGTTCGATAGAGTTCGTATAACGGATATTAGGTATGCTTTCTCCGGTGTGCGGAGACATCAACTGGTTGTTGATATATAAAGCAGTCAGCAGGATCGGGCGTTCCGGTTGATTCATAGCCTGTATGTCCGGCCGGGAAATACCGAATCCGTCCGCACCTCCCAAATAGATGTTTTCGTCTTTCGGGTCAAAGAAAAGACTTGTGAAACGCTTGTCTGTCATGTTCTGTTGGCGTGCATCCATTGTTTTCCGGTCGACAATCCAAAGCCCGTTGGTTGTAGAAATCCAGATATGCTCTTTTACGGAAGTCATAGACAGAATTTCATTGTTACTGAAGCTGCCGAAGGTAATACTTTGCTGACCGGAATCTTGGGGATTGATGCGCATGACCCCACCGTGAAATCCTACCCAGAGCATACCGTCCTCATCTCGTAGGAGATAATTCGGGCTCTTTTCACCGCTCAACTCTTCGGCAAACAATTTGGTTACTTGCTGCGTGCGCGGATTGATTTTGTCTATTCCTTTGCTGTTGTAGAGCAATACCCATACATTACCTTCCGCATCGGGAACAATTTGGTTGATGAACATTCCTGACAGGCCGTTGCGAGTGGAATAGTTCTGCTCGGCTATGTAGGTTCCGCCGGAAGATTGTACCAGTTTTTGTTTGTCTACTACAAAAATACCTCCGAGGCAGGTTGCTATCCAGAGTTTTCCGTCGGTGTCTTCAAACAGGTAATAAGCCCAGTTGGTGTTGTTTGTTCCTGTGCTGTCTACGATGTTGTAGTGTACAAATTGGTGAGTCTTGTAGTCGTAACGGTTAATACTGCCGTCCGTGGCTATCCAGAGTTGTTGTTCTCTGTCTTCGTAGATGTGTCGGATACGGTTGTGGGACAACGGATGGTGCTTATCTCCCATTCTGTACCAGACAGCGTCGTGCTTGTTACCGGTGGGGTTGGTAAAACGGATGACTCCGTTAGTTCCTCCGAACCAGTAGAACCCTTTGGAATCCCGGAACAGGGAATAAAACTGGTTTCCGTCTCCTGTACCCGTGATTTGCGAGATAGGAATGAATTGCAATGCACTGTTGTAGCGTGAAAGGGAGATGCCGTAATCCGTTCCCAGCCAGATGTTCTGTTCCTGATCGGCAAATATATTCCAGATAATATTGTTGGTTAGCGACTGGATATTGCGGGAGTCGTGTACGATGTGTTGCAGTGTCCCATTATCGTTCTGGTAAACATAAAGTCCGTTATCGGTACCCGCTAATAAATTTCCATCCCCGTCCAAAGCCAGTGATTTAATGGAATTGTTGTGGAAGGCATCTATCGGTTTCATTAGTCCCGTGGCCGGAGTATATTGGAAAAGAGATCCTTCCATTCCGATCCAGATACATTGGCGGGACGTATCTTCCAACAAAGAGTTGACAAAGAGATTGCTCACGCTCCGGTTGACGGGCAACGGGATATTTTCAAACTTTCCGCTTTCCTCTATATATCGGCATAAACCATTGTAGGTGCCTACATATATCTGATTGTCCGTTGTGCGGATGATAGAATAAATAGTGTGATGGGGAAGTCCGTTGCTCTTACTGTCGAGTGAAGCCAGTTTCTTTGTGTTGAGTTGATACGTATACAGACCGTTCAACGAACCTATCCATAAGGTGTCTCCTTGAAGCGCCATTGTCCGTACATCTGTCGGGAAATCCGTTTCCGGTTGTTCGTATTTGTCCGTCCGGTAGTTGTAGACGAGGATTCCGTTATCTGTCCCTAAATATAAATAAGTATTGTCTGCTATTATTCCGCAGTAAATGCGCGTGTTATTGCGTTCTCCATAAGTGAAGTGCTGCTGTGTGGAATATCCGTCGTAACTGAATAACCCTTTGTTGGAACCTATCCATATCAACCCTTCGCTGTCTTGCAGGAAGCAACTGATGACCGATGCTTCGGCACCGAGGTAGATATTCTCGAATTGTTGATAATTCACTTTCTGCCCGTATGCACTGCCGCCTATACAGAATGCACAGACAAGAAAAAGAATCGTTATCATTCGTTGGCACATATTGTCAGGTTTGCAGGTTTTTAAATCAGTAATTATTGCAAATAACTTTGTTCTTTATTGCAAATGTAGGAAAAATGCCGGTTACTCTTGTAAATCTCACCGTCTTTTTGTTCCTTTGTCGTCTATTTATAAACAGAAAACTTCAGGATGAAAAAGCTTATTTATCTGCTTTTGTTGCCGCTGGTTGTGGCTGTGACTGCTTGTGGCGGTAAAGTAAACTCGAAAAAGGAGTCGGTATTGGCAACGCAGGATAGCGTAGACGCCCGTGGAATACAACGGATGCAGACTTCTAAAAGTGAAATAGACATCAAATTCAAAGGGAAGGATTATCGTTCTTTCGTTTCCCGTACACCGGACGAGAGCCTGCCTCATGTTACCAATGAAATGGGGGATACGTATATGGATAATAAAATCGTGCTGCGTCTGACGCGTGGCGGTGAATCAGTGTTCAACAAGACCTTCACCAAGAATGATTTTTCTTCGGTAGTGGATGCCGACTTTCTGGCAAAGTCCGTGCTCGAAGGAATCGTATATGATAAAACAACTCCGCAAGGCATTGTATATGCAGCGAGTGTCTGCTATCCGCAGACGGATTTGTATGTCCCGCTTTCCATAACGATAACCGCCGACGGAAAGATGAGTATTCAGAAAGTTGATATGCTGGAAGACGCGTATGAAGAAGAAACACCCGATTAAGCCTGTGAACAGGCTTTTTAGTAGAATAGTACAAATGTGAAAGCATTTGAGACAAACGAAAGGCAACCGAAAAAGGTTGCCTTTCATATTTTTGTACCGTTGATAAATTTGCTGTCCTGTTTTTATTTGTATACCGAGGACTGAAAGTTAAAGAACACAAAAAAAAGACTGTTCTTCGGTTATTCCCAAATCTTTCCTAAATCTGTATCGTTATTTGCTGTATAAAACTAAAGTATAGTATTAACGTTAAAAAAATAATGATTATGAAGAAAATTCTATCTTTACTCGTGTTGGCTATTGTTGCCGTACAGTTTTCATGGGCTGCTGATGTGATAACTAAAGACATGAATCAGTTACCGCTTCCGGCACGCAATTTTATTAACCGTCATTTTACTAAACCCGAAGTGTCTCATATCAAGATTGATAAGGAAATGCTGGAGGCTACCAAATATGAGGTGTTACTGACAGACGGTACGGAAATAGAATTCGACAGCAAGGGAAACTGGGAAGAAGTAAGTGCCCGAAAAGGACAGGTGATTCCTGCAAGTATTGTTCCGAACTTTGCCGTTGATTATCTGAAAGCACATAATTTTGCTGCTGAAGGAGTGACGAAAGTAGAGCGTGACCGTAAGGGATATGAAGTTGAATTGTCCACAGGCGTCTCTTTCAAGTTTGACAAGAAAGGGAAGTTTGTTAAAGCGGACGATTAAGTATAAGTGATAGTATAATAATAAACCTGAACCAAAAAAGTAACTATGTTGAGATTTAAGTTTGGCGCCTGGGCGGTGGTTCTGATGTTGGCTGCCCTTTCATTCGGCGCCTGTTCCGATGAAGATGATGATCCGGCTTTCAATCCGCCTTCCAATATTACGGAAGCCTTGAAACAATTATATCCGGCAGCTCAGAATATAGAATGGGAAATGAAAGATGTGTATTATGTGGCCGATTGCTGGGTGGCCGATGACGAACTGGAAGTCTGGTTTGACGGGAATGCGAATTGGCTGATGACAGAAAATGAACTGGAAAGTATAGATAGTTTAGTTCCGGCTGTATATACTGCTTTCAATAATACCAAATATAGTTCTTGGGTGGTGACCGATGTCTATGTACTCGTTTATCCGCAGAATCCTACGGAATCTGTCATTCAGGTGAAGCAGGGAAGCCGGCGCTATTCACTGGTTTTCTCGCAGGATGGTGGATTGCTGCACGAAAAGGATATCAGTAACGGGGATGATACGATTTGGCCTCCGGCTGAATAATTTCTTATCCATTTAACTGAAATGGAAAGAGTGACGGTATCTTGTCAGGATAGCGTCACTCTTTTGTTAGTATAGTGACGGTCTTCCGATAAGATAGCGTCACTATAATTGTAGGTTTACATTTGCTGGTAATCTTTGGCCAATCCTCCTTCACTCGTCTCTTTGTAGAGTGAGGGAAGGTCATGTCCGGTTTGTTTCATCACTTGCACTACCTTGTCGAAAGATACACGATGCATACCGTCCGTAAAGGCAGAATAAAGATTTGCGTCGAGTGCGCGGGCGGCAGCGTAGGCATTCCGTTCGATGCAGGGAATCTGTACCAATCCGCATACAGGGTCGCAAGTCATACCCAAGTGATGTTCCAATCCCATTTCTGCTGCATATTCAATTTGTGCCGGACTACCTCCGAATAATTGGTTGGCTGCTGCCGATGCCATGGCACAGGCAACGCCTACTTCACCTTGGCAACCTACTTCCGCGCCGGAGATAGACGCATTGAATTTGACGATGTTTCCGATCAGTCCGGCAGTAGCCAATGCACGCAAAATACGCATATCGCTAAAATCACGGCTCTTTTGCAGGTGATAAAGTACGGCAGGCATGACACCGCAGGAACCACAGGTGGGGGCAGTTACTATCTTTCCCCCCGAAGCGTTCTCCTCGCTTACCGCCAGTGCATAAGAGAATACGAGTCCTCTCGATTGAAGGGACTGTTTGTATCCGGTAGCACGTATATAATAGGTAGAAGCTTTCCGTCGCAGGTTCAATGGGCCGGGGAGCACTCCTTCCGCTTCCAGTCCGCGGTGGATGGCTTCTTTCATTGTATCCCATACTTCAGCGAGGTAATCCCAGATATCTTCATTCTCGCACTCTTTCACATATTCCCAGTAACTCTTTCCGGTACGTTCGCACCATTCCAGAATTTCCGTCATACTGTTCATCCCATATACTTCAGGACTTTCAATTGTCGGATTGCTGTTGTTTTCAGCTAGTGCGCCTCCGCCGATACTATAAACTGTCCAATTCTCCTGAATCTTGTTGTTAGCGTCGAAAGCGGCAAATGTCATTCCGTTCGGGTGGAAAGGAAGAAAGACTTTCGGTTGCCAGATGATTTCTACCGGGGCGGTAGTTTTGAGTGTGTCTATAATGGCTACATCCGTCATGTGCCCTTTTCCGGTAGCGGCGAGACTTCCATAGAGTGTTACTTTGAAAGAGGCTGCATCCGGATGACGTTCTACGAACATTTCTGCAGCTTTGCGTGGACCCATTGTGTGACTGCTGGAAGGACCAGTACCGATTCGATATAGCTCTTTAATTGATTTCATGAGTTATGTGTGCTTAATTAATACCATTTCTTTTTTCTAAAATACAAATATACAACAATACCGATAACTCCCATTAAAATCCATGCAAATAAATATCCGTATCGCCAATCAAGCTCCGGCATCCATTTGTAATTCATTCCCCATACTCCGACTAAAAAGGTGAGAGGGATGAAGATAGTGGATACAATGGTCAGACGTTTCATGATGTCGTTCATGCGTAAGTCATTGTTCGATATATATAGATCGACTAATGAAGAAAGCGTTTCACGGCAGATTTCAATAGTCTGGAGAACGAATTGTAAATGGTCATTCACGTCATTGAAGAACGCACGGTTTACTTTATGGATAAGCAGGTTTTCCGCCCGTAACAGTTTTACGTATTGTTCCTTTAGGGGGAGAATGGATTTCTTCATCAGCATATATTGACGCCGGAGTGACTGGATCTGGATACCTATATCATTTTCGTCGGTGATAGTCAGCAACTCCTCTTCAAGATCTTCGAGGGCATCGTCGATAGAAGAAATTGTTGAGATGTAATTGGTCATTATACTGTTCAGCAGTACACTGAGCAAATAATCCGTCTGACGGCTACGTATTTTCAGTACATCATTGCGTAAGGCAGCGTTAATATCATCGAAGAAGTCGGTTTCCTGTTCGAGAAAGGTCAGCACATAGTTGCTTCCCAGAATGACACAGACTTGCTGTTGGAGCAGTTCGTCCAGTTCGTTTTCCTCCTTATGGGTGTTGGGATAGAATAATTTCAGGATGAGAACGATATATTTATCATGTTCTTCGATTTTAGTCGGGTGGTCTGCGTTCAGGATATCCTGCAAAACAAGGAAGTCTATTTCAAAATGAGCGCAAATCTCGCGGATTGTTTCCGTATCTTTTAAACCGTGCACTTGCAACCAGTTGATTCGCGCACTGTCTAATGTTGCTTTGACGGATTGGAAGGTGTCGCCGGAGCTTTCCTGCATCTCAGTGGCATTGTAGGTGCAGAGATGAATGTGGGTAGGAGTAAGGCTGTCCCCTGTGTAAATGAGCTTTTCGCTTAATAGGTTATTTTTCATGCTTTATTCTCGTTTTAGAAAACCACCGCAACAAAGGTAGTGGTTTTCTAAATGAGAACAAGTTCTTGCGACGTTTTGTTTACAATATGTCTTATATCCGGGTCAATCAAAATCTACTACTGTGATTCCGGCACCTCCGAACTGCACATGCTCGTCGGCATAATGGCGGATACTCGGTACGGTGGACAGATATTGGCGGATGAGTGTACGAAGGATTCCTGTTCCTGTTCCGTGAAGAATACGTACACGGTCCATGCCGACCAATATAGCATCGTCAATAAAATAAGTGACTGCTTGCAATGCTTCGTCTCCGCGCATCCCACGCACATCGATATCTTGTTTGAAACTAAGTTTCTTTTCGTACATCTGGTCATGTGTCTGGCTGCTGACAAAGGTACTTTTGGCCATGCTTTCCGTCTTGGGGGCCGCGTTGGAGCGTTCGAGACGGTCCAACTTGACGGTTGTCTTGATACTTCCGAAGGCGACGATTGCATTCTTGCCACTGATTTCCATTACCTGCCCGACGCTGGTCTGACCTTTAATTTTTACATTTTCGCCAACGGAGATAGGAGCCACTTTAGGAGTAGCGGTTGTTGAGGAACTTGCCGCTTTCTGCTCGTTCTTTTTATTCTTCTTCCGTTCCTGTTTCTCTTTCAGTTTCTCCATTTTCCGAGCCATTTTTTCTTCTTGTTCCTTGGAAGCCAATGCATCCAAAGAAGTACGAAAGTCAGTCAGCTCCTGACGGGCCATGCGGGTCTTTTCTTTTTCTGCCTGTGCCTCTTTAATGGTACGGATCGTATTTTCAATACGGGCATTCGATTCCTGTAACATTCGTTCCGCTTCCTCTTTAGCCTGCCGGATAATCTCTTTCCGTGATTTTTGCAGTTCTTCCATTTCAGTCTGATAGCGGGCGATCGTTTCTTCCATGTGCTTCTCCCGTTGACGGATCGTTTGGCGTTTCCCTTCCCAGTAACGTTTGTCGCGTACGATATCCTGAAGATATTTGTCGGCATTGATGTACTCGCTCCCTACAATTTCCGAGGCGTCAGCGATTACATCTTCCGGCAATCCGATTTTCCGTGCGATCTCTACAGCAAAGGAGCTTCCCGGGTTACCGATCTGCAATTGGAAGAGTGCCTGCATTAAATGGCGGTCGTAAAGCATGGCGCCGTTGACTACGCCTTCATGGTCTTCTGCAAAATGCTTCAGATTCTGGTAGTGGGTGGTAATCACTCCGAAAGTCCTTTTCTGGTTGAAACGTTTCAGTACAGCTTCGGCAATGGCACCTCCAATCTGCGGCTCCGTACCTCCTCCGAACTCATCAATCAGGATGAGGCTACGTTCATTGCAACTTTTCATCATTATCTTCATATTGGTGAGGTGAGAGGAGTAGGTACTCAAATCGTCTTCGATAGACTGTTCATCACCGATATCTATGAAAATGCTGCTGAATATACCTGCATGACTGCGTTCGTGCATCGGAATCAACATGCCGCATTGTAACATATATTGCAATAAGCCTACCGTTTTCAGACAGACTGATTTACCTCCGGCATTCGGACCGGAGATAATGAGAATACGCTGTTTCTTGTTTAATTCTATGTCCAAAGGTACGACCTTTTTCCCATGCTTGGCTAGCGACAGTTGTAACAAGGGATGTACGGCCATAGTCCAGTCCAGTAACTGTTCATTTTCTATGGCGGGTTTCAGACTGTTGGTCTGTATGGCGAAATAACTTTTCGCACGGATAAAATCAATTTCTGCCAAAAATTCATACGACTGGAGTATCTCCGGAATAGACGGGCGCAACACATTGGAGAATTCCGTCAGGATACGGATAATTTCCCGTCTTTCGTCTCCTTCGAGTTCGCGGACGCGGTTGTTTGCTTCTACAACCTCCGCCGGTTCGATAAATACGGTTTTTCCGCTTGCCGATTCATCGTGGACGATTCCTTTGATTTTACGTTTTAATCCCGGAGCCACCGGAATAACCAATCGACCGTCGCGCATGGTTGGTGCCACGTCTTTGTCCACATAGCCTTCGGATTGTGCGTTTCGGAGTATGCTGTTAAGCGAACGTGAGATACTTCCCATCGTGTTAGCCAGTTCCCGTCGGATGCGTGACAGTTCGGTCGAAGCATTATCCTTGATTTTGCCATATTTATTTAAAATGCCATCAATCTTGGTGATAAGTTGTGGAAAGACAGTTATGTCACCGGCCAGTTTTTTCAGGCTGGGGTAGGGACAATCCGATTCTTCTTCATCATTGCGCTGCAGGAAACGGATGATGTCCCGGATGGTCTCCAACGAACGTCGTAGATCAAACAATTCTTGTTCGTCCATGTACATTCCTTCTATTCGGATTCGTTTCAAAGAGGGACGGACATCGAAAAAAAATTGGTCGGGAAAGTTATCTTCCTCTTGTATGATGCGAACAAACTCTGCAACCTGATTCAGCAGTTCATCAACTTCTTCAAAGTGATCGGAAAAATTCATTTCATTCACTCTCTCTTCTCCTAATGTGCTGAGACATTTGTCTTTTAATAATTGTCTGATTTGGTCGAATCCTATTTTCTGCTCAAAATTCTGGGGATATATCATGGATTATCTAATTTATCTATATAACAGTTTCAATTGAATTGTTCCGCAAAAATACGATTATTCCACGAAAAAAATGGCAAAATGTTTGTGGATTTAAAAATGATTCGTACCTTTGCATCGCTTTAAGAGAAAAGCACTACTTAACCGTAGTTTTGGAGAGGTGGCAGAGTGGTCGATTGCGGCGGTCTTGAAAACC
>ENA-OOXY01001634-OOXY01001634.1-human-gut-metagenome-genome-assembly--contig:-NODE-1634-length-14136-cov-1.648320_pt1 | contig 14136 bp, 10 predicted proteins | sample MGYA00241593_ERZ501355 | MGnify/ENA primary metagenome ERZ501355 (study PRJEB25962, sample SAMEA2042739) | human gut metagenome | biome: human gut; feature: human-associated habitat; material: faeces... | reverse complement strand
AAAAAATGTATGAAGGATTTACTTGGGAAGGAATGGAACAGACTTTAGAATATTGTTTTTCTATAGTTGGATTAGAAGCCAGGAAAGATGAAGATAGTGACATTGTTGGATTAATTCCTTGGTATTATGACCAAGCTCAGGCATTTTATGCACAGCTAGACAGTATAGAACCTTCAAAAGTAGATTTGGATAAGATTTATAAAAAGAAGCATATAAAAGTATCGCCTAAAAAGAAAAATGTAGATTTGATTGATATAAGCAAAATAGGGGAGTGAATATGTTAATTGACAAACACGCCACTCTTCAATGTTTAGGATGTATTATGAAGAAACCTTCCCTTTTGGAAGAATACACACTTACACAGTATGACTTTGAAGAAGAACAATTTTACGCAATATTATTTTCATGTGTGTATAACCTCTACAACCAAGGGGTAGAGATTATAGATACATTTGCTATAGATAGTTTTCTTTCAAGATATGAGAAACAATATAAAATTTTCAACGATAATCAAGGAATTGATTATTGTGACGATGCCATTCGTTTGGCTGAATTGGAAAATTTTAGTTACTACCTGGAACGCTTGAAAAAATTTAGTCTTTTAAGATATTGGGATTCATGTGGAGTAGACATAAGGAACATCTATGATCAAACAATCATTGATCCTAGCAGACAAGAACAGCAAGCAGCTAAATTAGATGCAACTTCAATAAATGATATGATTCTGGAAGAAGAGGATCTGCTCATTACGAAAGCAAAAATGCTCTATGGAATGGATTCTTCGAGAAGGGGTCAGCTTGCCGGTAAGGGAATGAAAGAACTGAAAGAAAGATTGAAAGAAGAACCAGAGTTTGGAATACCTTTACAGAGCCCTATGATGACTACTATTGCTAGAGGGGCGAGACTTAAAAAGGTCTATCTTCGTTCTGCTGATTCTGGTGGAGGAAAGACAAGGACTGCATTGGCAGATATCTGTAATATTTCAATCCCTTATTTCTATGATACAGATAAAAAAGAATGGATTTACACTGGGTGTGAGGAACCATCTCTATTCATCTCTACTGAGTTAGAGGAAGACGAAGTACAGACTATCATTATGGCATACGTTTCCGGAGTACCAGAGAACAAGATTCTTGATGGAGACTATGAAGGAGATGAGGAAGAACGAGTAGATAAAGCTATTGAATATATTGCTACTTATCCTTTATATATAGAAATTATTAATGATTTTGGTATAGAAGATATATCAAATATCATTAAAACTTATAAGAGAGAAAAAGGATGTCATTATTTCGTATTCGATTATATACATATGTCAGCTAAATTAATTGCTGAAGTTGCTTCTATGAGTAAAGGAATGAAATTGAGAGAAGATCAGACTTTGTTCTTATTCATGGACACTCTTAAGAATTTGGCTATGAAATTGGATATCTTTATTCTAACAATGACTCAGTTAAATGGTACATACAAAGATAGTCAGATTAAAGACGAAACAATGTTAAGAGGTGCAAAATCTCTAGCAGATAGAATTGACTTAGGTGAAATTTCACTGAGGCCAACAAGTGCAGAGTTAGAGTGTGTAAAGAAACTTATGCACAATATGTATGGAGTACCGATACCGAACCTTGTAAGACACATATATAAAGTACGAAGAGGAAAGCTGACAAAAATCCGTTTATGGCAATATGCTGACCTCTCTACTGGAAGGACCAAAGATTTATTTATCACAGATAACTATTATAACTTGATTGAAACTGAAGTGGCTGTAGCTCAAATTGAAAAAGTAATTGAGGAGCATTCTGAGAGCCTTGATGATATCCAGATTACTGATGATGAGCAACAAGAAGCTACGAGTACTTTATTAGGATCAATGCCATTTGATTTTTAGGTGTACTGATGCCTTACTATGATAAAAATGCAATAGGCTCTTACAAAGGAACAGGTAATCAAGATAGTTACCGATTTAGGATCAAAAGGATATAGAACAGACTCATCTGGGAATCTTATCTTTCAAACAATCTGTCATGGTGGCGATAGTTATAAGCTTTATTACTATCATGAACCTACAGATCAGTATTCTGGAAGAACATTTCATTGCTACACCTCATGTAGCGAATCATTCTCTATTTTTGAATTAGTAATCAGAGCTAAAAGAGTACAAGGGATTACTTATACTTGGTATCAGGCGGTATCTTATATTGCTAATCAAATAGATATGAAAGCTGTTGAACATATTGAGAGACCAAAACATATATGTGATATGTCGTGGCTCAAGAAGTTTGGAAAAAACAAATCTACAGACATTATAGACTGTGAACCTATAGATGAGCATGTGTTAGAAATGTTTGAATATACTCCTCATGAAGTGTTTTTAAACGACCATATTTCCAGAGAGACGTTATCTACATTTGAAATATCTTATTGGGGTAATACAAATCAAATAGTTATTCCTCATAGAGATAGACATCAAAATCTTATTGGTATAAGAGGAAGATATCTCGATGAAGAAGACGTAGAGAACATTGGAAAATATGTACCTCTTAATATAGAAGGAAAATTTCTAAGCCACAAGTTATCACATAATCTTTATGGTATTCATATTAACCAGAATAAGATTAAGACTTGTAGGAAATGTTTACTACTTGAGTCTGAGAAAGGAGTTATGCAAAATCATTCGTATTTTGGTGATGATGACTTTTCTTTAGCTGTATGTGGCAGTGAAATTTCAGATGAACAAATCAAATTGCTACTCGATTATTTGAAGATAGAAGAATTAATTCTTGGTTTTGACAAGGAATATAAGGATCCGTATGGATGGGACGGTGAGCTGTACAAAAATAAATTATTTAAGAAAATACGTCCGATTATTCCATATTGTAAAGTCTCAATCTTATGGGATAAAGATGGGGTATTAGATTATAAGGATGCGCCTACAGATAAAGGCAAAGAAACATTATTAAAACTGCTTGATGACAAAGTAGAAATAACTATGGAAGATATCACGTTGGAGGGAACGTATTATGTATAGAAAGGCATTAATTGACTGAAATCAGTCAGAAAATCCGACAAGTAACTGAGGAGGATAAGGGGTTACCTTATCTCTCCTACAGTAAAGAGAGTAACTTTGATCACTGTCCACTGAGCCACAAATTAAAGTATATAGACAAAAACTTTTCAAAGAAATCGTCTCTTCCTATGGAAATTGGTTCTATTTTACATAAGGCATTAGAGCTTAAAGGAAGAATGATAATGGAAGGTAAGACAGTAGATTATGACTATCTTAAAAGCATTACAGAAGAGGGCTATTTAGAGACTGATGAGAAGTCGGATAATCACATTCTCGGTATAAAAGACCTCAAAAAGAAATATTTTGATGAGTTTTTTACTGCTGATAGTAAGTCAGGTATGAACTATTCAGAAAAGATGGATATCTTTTATAACAAAGTATTGCCATCTAGGATTGATAGTAAAGAGTGGACTCCCGTAGCAGTAGAACAGAGATTTGAATTTGTATATGACGACAGAGTTATTATACATGGTTTTATTGATAGAGTGGATAAGAATGCAAAAGAGCAGCTAAGGATTACTGACTATAAATCCTCAAAGGCCGTGTTTAGAGATGCAGATATAAAAACACCTATGCAACATGTAATTTATGATCTGGCATGTATTCATTTATATGGACAGCCTGCAACAGACCATGTGTATGATTTTATTCTTATAGATGCTATTCAAGGAGCTGACGAAGGTGTATGTACCAAAGGCTATCTTAACAGAGGAATTAAGAAACTGGACAAGGTGTTAAATGAAATGGATGAAATGGAAATTAAAGGCGAGTATCCTCCCAAACCAACTCCATTATGCTACTGGTGTCCATTCCACAGCACTTCCCCAAATGCTGATCCTAAGTTTTCTGGTCTATGCCAGTATCATAGCTTATGGACACCTGAGAAAAAATCATTTGCAGTACTTAATCCTTATGGACAAGAAATAAAGAAAGAAACTAAGAGAAAGTTGGTGTTCTAGTGAGAATAGAGACACATGCGCATACAGAATTTAGTCAGCTTCGTATGTTGGACTGCATCGTAAAAGTACCTCAATTAATAAAACAAGCTGCATCTCTTGGACTTTCAGGAGTTGCTATCACTGACCATGAGTCTGTATCTGGTCATGTGAGATTTATTCAAACAATTAAATCCATGAAGTCTTCCGGTGAACTGCCGGAAGATTTCAAAGGAATACTTGGTAATGAAATATATTTAGTTGACAAATTAAATATATCAGAAGATGGAAAGAAGTCTTGTGATTCTCCATTTTATCATTATATTCTTCTGGCTAAAGATGAAATAGGGCATAAGCAGTTAAGAGAACTTAGTTCATTAGCATGGGATAACAGTTTTTATACAGGAAGGATGGAACGTGTTCCTACATTGAAAAGTGATCTGGAACATGTGGTTAAATCTAATCCTGGACATCTGATTTCAACGACAGCATGTTTAGGAGGAGAATTAGGCAAGTCTCTATTGGCAGGAGAAAATTATATGGATTTTCTTCTCTGGAACCAGCAGTTATTTGGTAAAGATTTTTACTTGGAAATGCAACCGGGACTGTCAGAAGAACAGATAAAGTTGAATCGAGAGATTGTAAAATTAAAGCATCAATTAGGAATAAAAGCTACTATTGCCTGTGATGTTCACTATTTGAAACAAGAGGATAGAGAAATTCATGCTGCTTATCTTAATAGTCGCGATGATGAAGAAAGAGAGTTAGGTGATTTCTATGAATCAACTTGGATGATGACTAACGAACAGATCCATCAAAGGATGGATGATCAGATTGGCTATAAAGAAGTGGAAGATGCATTGAAGTGTTCTCTGGAGATTGGTGAGAAGGTTGAAGAGTATGATCTGTATCATACACAAATTGTACCTAAAGCTAAAATACCAGAATTTACAATGAATCATTCTTTTAAAACAGCCTATGACTTTTGTCCCTATATTAAGAATTTTGCCTACTCAAAGGAAAAGAGTGACAGATATTTATTATATCTTATCGAAGATGGATGGTGGACAAAGCAATATTCGGAGTCACTTACAAAAGAAGAAATAAAATCAATGATGTTAAGAATTAATGATGAGTTGGGAGCCATTTGGGAAACCAGTGAAAAATTAAATGATAGAGTTTCTTCTTATTATATTACAGCATTGGATATTATCAATATGATGTGGGATGACTCAGAAGACGGTGGGGGATCTTTAGTTGGTCCATCACGAGGATCTATTGCTTCTTTTTATATATCATATCTTATAAATTTGCAACAAATTAATCCTTTAAAATATAACATCCCTTGGTGGAGGCATTTACATGCCAGTAGACCAGAGATGCCAGATGTAGATATTGATACAGAAGCCTCAAAAAGGCAAAGGATTATAGAAGCAACAAGAAAAAGATATGGATATGATAAAGTACTTAACATTTGTACATTTAAGACAGAAGGAAGTAAATCGGCAATTCTTACTACTGCTAGAGGAATGAGGATAGATAATGACATAGCCCAATATTTAGCTGGAATGATTCCGGTTACCAGAGGAAAAACAGCTTCTTTGACTGAAATGAAATATGGTAACGAAGAAGATAATGTAAAACCTGCAACAGAATTTTTAAATGAATGTAAGAAATATCCTGGCTTATTGGATACTGCTATGGCAATAGAGGGCTTAGTTTGTGGCAGATCAATACATGCCAGTGGAGTAATCATATTTGATGCTCCTTACTTAGAACACAATGCAATGATGAAGGCTCCAAATGGGCAGCCTGTTACACAATGGGATATGGATAATTCATCTTATTGTGGTGGACTTAAATTTGATTACTTAACTATTCAAAACTTAGATGCCATGCATTTATGTTTAGACTTTTTAGTCAAATATGGATATATAGAATGGCAAGGTACTTTAAGAGATACCTATAATAAATATCTTCACCCCGATGTATTAGATTATGATTCAGAAGAGATGTGGAAGATGGCAGAGAATCTTGAAATTGTAAACTTATTCCAGTTTCAGACTCAGGTAGGAGCTAAAGCCATCCAAACAATTAAGCCCAGATCGTTAACTGAACTGGGTACTGCTAACGCTGCTATGCGTCTTATGGTACAGGGAGAAGATGAAGAACAGCCAATTGATACCTTTGTTAGATATAAAAACAATATCAATGAATGGTACAAATGTATGAAACAAAAATATCACTTAAATGATAGCGAAATAGGAATTATAGAAAAATATTTAAAATCTGTTCATGGTATGGCAACAATGCAGGAAGAAGTAATGCAACTATCTATGGATAAACATATATCAGATTTTACTATGACTGAAGCTAACTACTTACGTAAAAGTATCGCAAAGAAAAAGAAAAAACTACAGAAAGAAGCACATGATAAATTTTATAAGCATGGATTAGAGATAGGTACACGAATTAATATGCTTGATTATGTATGGAACGAAGTTATAAGAAAACAGCTTGGATATAGTTTTAGTCTCCCTCATATCGTTGCTTATTCAACTATTGCAGTACAAGAAATGAATTTAGCTTATCATTATCCATTGATTTATTGGAATGCAGCTAACCTTATTGTTGATGCTGGTGCTAATGAAGAGATAGAAGATAATAAATCGACTAAGTATGGAAAGATAGCTTCAGCAATAGCCAATTTTAAGCAACGTTCAATCATAGTAGACAGACCTCTTATCAATGAAGCAAAGTTTTCCTTTGTCCCAGATGAAAAGAACAATCGTATTATTTTCTCTTTTAAAGGACTTTGTGGAATAGGCGATGATATAGCTCGTGCCATTGTAGAGCATCAGCCTTATAGTTCATTTGAAGATTTCTGTAAACGTATGGTAGACACTAAGATTATTGGTACTGCTAAAATGATTATTCTAATTAAAGCTGGTTGTTTCAATGAACTTGATTCTCCAGATCGTATGGAAACAATGAAAAAGTTTCTTTCTCGTAATGTATTCACGCCTACAGATAAGCTGACTATGCAACAGTTTAACTCAGCGTTGGAATATGATATCTTTCCAAAAGAGATGGAAACAATGATTAGAATCAAGAATTTCAAAGCGTATGCTTTACATGAAAGTTTCTTTTTAAAAAATATAATAGATGAAGGAAAAAAGGTACCTAAAAAAGGATATCATGACAGATATTTTGCTCTTGATGAAAGAGGTACAGAATTTTTGATGGAGCACTTTAATACATGTATTGTGGGTACAAAGGAGGATGGAGTAATTATTTCAGAGAAGCTCTTTAATAAAGAATGGGACGCTCTTATCCAACCATTGAAAGATTATATGGCTTTACCTGAGACACTTCAATTATATAATCAGAAAAAACTTGATTCAACAATGGAATTTTATGCATCTGGATCATTAGAACAATGGGATATGGAATCATTAAGCTATTACCCGGATCGGCATGAGTTGTGGAATTTGAATGAGCCAAAGTATGGAGTGGTTGATTATAATTCACTCTCTGAAACTCCTCAAGTATATCAATATATTACGAGAAGAATACGAGGAGAAATTAAGCATACTCCTAAATTCCAGATTGTTCGATTGGCTGGAACTGTTTTAGATTCTGATAATAACAAACATTTGGTAACTTTACTTACTAATCATGGTGTAGTGACCTGTAAATATAACAAAGGTCAGTATAGTTATTATAATAAAAGAATTTCTGAACAGACACCTGCAGGCAAGAAAAAAGTCCTGGAAGAGTCTTGGTTTAAAAGAGGTTCTAAAATTATTGTGTGTGGTTATAGGCGTGAGGACCAATTTGTTGTCACGAAATATGCAGACACTGTTTATACTCATACAACTAATAGAATTGAGGAAATTTACAATGATGGAACAATATTGGCTCAAACAGATAGAAAGAAAGTTGGTGAAGGATAATAGAAACTGTAGTTGAACAGGTACAGTTCAAAGGTCTTTTAGAAGAGCAAAAATACTATAATGATTCTACTCACTGGGGCATATTTTATGCAACAGTGAGAGAAATAACTGTAGGAAATCTTACAAAAGGCATGAGATATTGTATTAAAGGAAATATTCATACGCCTATTATAGGAAAAGTTTACGACATAAAAGGTGAAATGGACTACAGCCCCACCTGGGGAGAGCAAATTAGTATTCTTGAAAGCTCTATGAATAATGATTTAGCTGAAACTGATATTAGAGGTCAAAAATATATTCTCTGCAAACTATTCCCCAAACATGTACAAAGAATGTATGAGACTTTAGATAATCCTTACTTAGCTTTAAAAGAAGGGAACGTAAAAGAACTTACAAAAATTAAAGGATGTGGCCCTAACGTAGCTACTAAGTGGATTGAGAAATTTAATGATACTTATGACAAACACAAAGCTTATATTGATTTAGCCAGATATTCTATTACTGATAAATTGATAGAAAAGATTATTAAATACTATCATGAAGATGTAGATAAAGCCGTTGATGTAGTAAAAAATCATCCATATGATTTGACAATCATAAGAGGGATAGGTTGGAAAACAGCCGATGATATAGCACTGCAGAATGGAGCTGATCCTTATGGTATAGATCGGATTGAAACTTGTATTAAAATGTTTCTAAGGAATCAAGGAGAGAATGGAAAATCATTTAGTTATTCAGAAGAAATCATGCAAGAGTTAATAGATAAAATAGGAGAAGAAGTACCTGATTTGAATATCGCTGAAGCGATACATGATTTACAAGATTCCCAAATGATTGTATGGAATAAAGAAAAAACTAAGATAGGATTGAAATGGTATTATGACTTAGAATATTCGATAGCTGAACATTTAGTAAGATTAAAAAATGCCCCTAATAAATTTAAGTATAGTAACTGGCTAGAGATAATTAAAAAGAAAGAAAAAGCTCAAGGATGGGATTATACAGAGCAACAGCTTGAGGGTATTAAAATGGTTCTCGATAATCAGTTATGCTGTATCTCCGGTTACGGCGGAACAGGTAAGACGAGTATTATTGATGGTATTCTTACTATCCTGCAAGATTATAAAAGTGTAACAGTAGCTTTAGCCGGAAGAGCTGCGGCGAGAATTAGTGAAGCTTCTGGTAAAGAAAGTCAAACAATTCATAAGTTACTCAAACTCAAATATGGAGATCCAAGAACACCATTTGACTATGAGTATGATCCTTTAGATTATGACATTATTGTAGTGGACGAAATGTCTATGATTGATGGTTATCTTTTTAAGCAATTACTGAAAGCGTGTGCTACTGGAACAAAAGTAATCTTTATTGGAGATGTGGGGCAGCTAGAATCTATAGGTTCCTGTGCAGTAGCTGCTGATATGCTTGAATCTAAATATATATCTTCAATTTTCCTTGATAAAATTCATAGACAAGCTCAGAAATCAGCGATTATTACTGAAAGTATTCGAGTGAGACAAGGAAAACAATTAACTTCTGATGGGTGGACTGGAGAAGAAACAAGAGGTGAACTTCAGGACATGATTCTTAATTGCTATACTGATAAATCTAATACATATCATAATATAGTGCAGTATTTTAAAGAAGAAATCAAACATGCTAAATCTATTCTGGATGTGCAAATCATTGTTCCTTGTAAACAAGGAGTGTCTTCAGTAGCTTCTTTAAATCATATAGCTCAACAGATATACAACCCCAAATCAAAAAAGCAATACAAAATTATGAAAAGTGGAGTAGTTCAATGGGTATTAAAAGTAGGAGATAAAGTTATAAACAAACAGAATAAGTACCAGATAATTAATTCTGATGGTTCAGTTGTAGATATCTTTAATGGAAACTTAGGCATCATAAAAGATATAAAAGATGATTATATCCTGATAGATTTTCAAGGAATTGGCTATGTAGAAGTACCTAAATCACATGCTCCTTATATAGAACTTGGATATGCAATAACTTGTCATTCAGCTCAAGGAAGTCAGTTTGATACAGTTATTGGAGGAATAGACTTTTCAATGTTTATTATGCTTAATAAAGAACTCTTATACACCATGATTACTAGAGCCAGTAAAAAATTTATACTATGTGCTCAGACTAAGGCTCTGCAATACGCAATTACTAAAGAACAGATTATCCATAGACAAACTTATCTTATGGATGATTTAGATGAATTATGTAACAAGAAATTTGATTTTTAGGAGGTATAAATATGGATGAATACAAAGAGCCATCATATAAGAATATGACAATTACACAGGTGATTGATAGATTATCAGATATTGCTGATAGCGCTCAATATTGTGAAATAGAAGGCATCTTATGTAGAGCAATTGCTATGCTTAAAGACTATAGATCAATAGATGAATTTATTAATGAACCGATGGGAGGCGGGTATTATGGCGTTTAGTCACGATATTACTTTCTGTGCAGGAGAGTTAGTGGATTGTCCTAAAAAAGAATCCTGTTATAGATACAAAGAAGTAGATAGATTCCAGCCAGGAGAAGTATTTTCTATGGCTACTCTATATAAAGCAGCTTGTTGTGAAGCTAATGATTTTCAATTATTCATAGGAGATAACAATGAAATGTGTGAGGAAAGAACAATATGAGTGTATATATTTAACAAAACAAAATCGAGAAGAAGTTTTGAAAATATTTGAGCCTAATATTGATGGTGAACATATATTTATCAAAGAAGATAATGACAGGCATTGTATTGTTGAACATCTCGGTTGGTATAGAACATATTACTTCTATAATCGGTGGTATGTTTTAGGATTAGAAGATTATACATGGAATTGCTATACAGACGAAGAATTTAAAGAAGAATTTGAATTAGTAGAAGGGAGGTAACTAAAATAATAGTTTTAGATGACAAAAACTTTTGTGTAAAAGAAGTTGCTAGTATGGAACCGCCACATATCAACATCATTGTCGTGTATCCAGTGGAATTTATTGGTGATCCAGTGCTAGAAGAAAATATCCCTAAAATGCTTTCGGTAGTTAGAGAATATATTAAAGAGTATGAATCATATTTAACATTTAAAACAAAGATAGGGAATACTGTATGGGATTCAGAGAAACTTAAATATGGCAATATAGCATATGAGCACCAGGAAAGAGCAGATAAATTAGCAGAAAAAATGAACGAAGGTATTAGTCCTTATTTTTGGTATGTTGGCAAAGTATCTGAGAATGTAGTATTCAATGAAATTTCACGAAAAGTTGATTACGCAGTATGTTTAGAAAAGATGATTTGAGAGATAAGGAGGACAAGAGTGAAAATTAATAGAATTAAAGATTTTGAATCATTTTTTAAAGTAGTAGATAAATGTAAAGGAAGAGTAGATATTGTCTCACCGGAAGGTGACAATATTGTCCTCAACAGTCAGTTATGCAGATTTGTTTTAACTGCTTTGGTACAGTCAGGGGACACTTTATTAGATACTCTTGAATTGCATTGTGAAAACCCTGATGATACAGCTTTGTTTATTAAATATATGATGGAGGAATAAAATGAAAAGATTAAATATTTATTTAGCTGGTGCTTGCAAAGGATTAGTTGATGGAGGGACATCTTGGAGGAATGAAGCTTTTGAGAGATTTATTTTAGCACAAAAGTATTTAGATCTTATTGCATATCACTTATATGATCCAACAGAGTATTTTCCTAGAGATGGCTCTAAATCTATTACAGCCAAGCAGACAAAAAATTTCTATATAAAGTATCTCATCGCCAATAGTGATTTGATTTTAGTAAACCTTAATAATACTGAAAATTCTGTGGGAACTGGACAGGAATTACAATATGCAGTTGATAAAGGGATACCTGTTATTGGATTTGGGAAACAGAATGTATATGAATGGCTTCCTGAAGATTGTGATGTAGTGTTTGATACTCTTGAAGAAGCTGTTGATTATATTATTAATTATTACGATTAAGGAGAATGTGTATGACAGTACAGGAATGGTTAGGAACAGAGAATCAATTAGGACAAGACATTTGGGAAAGAAAATACAGATATGAAAATGAAACTTTTGATGAGTGGATTAATCGTGTATCTGGTGGAAATTCAGAAATTGCTAATTTAATTAAAGAGAAAAAGTTCTTATTTGGAGGTCGCATTCTTGCTAATAGAGGTCTTGAGAATAAAGGACGTAAAATTAGTCTCAGTAATTGCTATGTAATTGAACCACCAGAAGACAATATTGAAAGTATCTTTGACTGCGCTAAAAAACTTGCTCGTACATATAGCTATGGTGGTGGATGTGGAGTTGATATTAGTAAATTATCTCCAAGAGGTGCAAAGGTCAATAATGCCGCTAAAGAAACAACTGGTTCTGTATCATTTATGGACTTATATTCTATGGTTACTGGATTAATCGGGCAAGCGGGACGTAGAGGAGCTTTAATGCTTAGTCTTTCATGTGAGCATCCAGACTTAGAAGAGTTTATTGGTATTAAATCAGACCTTGATAGAGTCACAAAAGCTAATATTTCTATTAGAATTACAGACAAGTTTATGGCTGCGGTAAAGAATAAAACTCCATTTACTTTATCATTTACTAGGTTAGAAACAGGAGAAACCATCACTAAAGAAATTGATGCATATGAAATGTTCCATAAAATGTGTGAAATGAACTGGGATTATGCTGAACCTGGAATGCTTTTCTGGGACAGAATCAATAACTGGAATTTACTTAGTTGTGATGATGAGTTTGAATATGCAGGAACAAATCCATGCGCAGAAGAACCTTTGCCAGCGGGAGGTTCATGCCTTCTTGGTAGCATTAACCTAGCTGAATTTGCATGTGATACAGGATTTGATTTTGAGAGTTTTAAGCATTGTGTCAAATCGTCTGTTATTGCATTAAATGAAGTATTAGATGAAGGACTTCCACTCCATCCATTAAAAGAACAAAGAGAATCTGTATATGATTGGAGACAGATTGGACTTGGAATCTTTGGTCTTGCCGATTTGCTTATTAAACTGGGAATTAAATATGGTAGTCCAGAAGCCATTGATTTATGTGACATGATTGGACATACTATGGCAGATATGGCAATTAAAACATCTGCTGTGTTAGCAAAAGAATATGGTGTATATCCTAAATATAAACCAGAAGCGGTAGAACAATCAGCGTTTTATAGTAAAAATGCATTAGGAGAAACAAAAGAATTAGTAGAATCATTTGGACTTAGAAACTCTCAGTTACTTACAATTGCACCAACTGGATCTCTTTCAACTATGCTTGGTGTGTCTGGTGGTATTGAACCTATTTTTGCAAACTACTATACAAGAAAAACAGAGTCTCTTAAAGGTCATGATGAATATTATAAAGTCTACACTCCAATTGTAAAAGAATATATGGATAAACATGAATTAAAAGATGATTCTGAATTACCAGATTACTTTGTAACAGCTCAGACACTGGATTATAAGAACAGAATCTATATGCAAAGTATTTGGCAGTCACACATTGATGCATCTATCAGTTCTACTGTTAATGTTCCAAATGATTTTACAGTTGAACAGGTTGAAGATTTATATATGACAGCGTGGGATGCAGGATTAAAAGGTGTAACTATCTTTAGAGACGGATGTAAACGTGCAGGTATTTTAACGACAACTATTAAAGAGAAAGATACAAAGCCAGCTGATGTCAAACCTCATACTTTAGAAAGAGGAATGATTATTAAAGCAGATGATAATTGCATTGGCAAGAAAAGGACACTTACAACTGGATGTGGAACATTACATTGTGAAGCATTTTTTGATCCAGAAACCGGACAGCTTCTTGAAACATATTTCAGTAAAGGATCTTCCGGTGGTTGCCAGAATTTTATGATTGGCTTATCCAGAGCTATTTCACTTGCTGCTAGAGGCGGAATTGATATTTATTCTATTGTCGATCAGCTTGCATCATCTGGAACTTGCCCGTCATATGCAGTGCGAAGAGCAACAAAACATGACACATCAAAAGGAAGCAGTTGTCCAGTTGCAATCGGAAATGCATTAATAGATATGTACAATGAAATGCAAAATGATCTATTTGATGATGGAGATGGTGATGAATTTATAGAAAGTACTAATAAACAGATAAATAAAGCTAAGTGTCC
>ENA-OOXY01001632-OOXY01001632.1-human-gut-metagenome-genome-assembly--contig:-NODE-1632-length-14179-cov-1.839422_pt1 | contig 14179 bp, 10 predicted proteins | sample MGYA00241593_ERZ501355 | MGnify/ENA primary metagenome ERZ501355 (study PRJEB25962, sample SAMEA2042739) | human gut metagenome | biome: human gut; feature: human-associated habitat; material: faeces... | reverse complement strand
TTGATGTATAATTAAAAAATAAAAAGAAAACATTATAAATAGAAAAGGTGAAACAATGAAAAAATTAAAAAAGATTCTATTAATTATTTTATTATTAGTACCATTAGTTGGTTGTCAAAATCAAAAAAATGAATGGAAAGAGACATATCAATTAACTTATTTTTATTTAAAAGATTGTTCAAATTGTCAACATTTTAAAAAGAATGTTCTTCCAGCAATAAAAAAAGAATTTGGAAAACATATGAAAATCAAAGCTTATGATATGGATGATGAACAAACGCTTGATGAAATGAAAGAAAGTTATCAAAATCATATTGATCAAATCATTGATTTTAATGAAGATGATTACGGTTATGGACCAATGGTCTTTTTAGAAGGGTATATGGCTATTTTAGGTGCAGGTAATGAAGATGATTATGTTGAACATCTTGTTAGAGCTATACAAGGAAAAGAATTGAATGAGGCTTCTGAAATTGAAACATATTATTATTTAAAGGATGGAAAAGTACAAAATTCTTAAAAGTTATTATCAATTGAAAAAGAATATGTTAAACTTTAAGGAGAAAATAAAGGAGGAAGTGTTTATGTCAACACCACATAATCAAGCAAATAAAGGAGATATCGCAAAAACTGTCTTAATGCCAGGAGATCCTTTACGTGCAAAATATTTAGCAGAAACGTATTTAGAAAATGTTAAACAATTTAATGCGACAAGAAGCATGTTTGGCTATACAGGAACGTATAAAGGAAAAGAAGTTTCTATTATGGGTTCGGGTATGGGAATGCCTAGTATTGGGATTTATAGTTATGAATTGTTTCATTTTTATGATGTAGAAAATATTATTCGTATTGGTTCTTGTGGATCATTTAAAGAAGATGTTCATTTAAGAGATATCATTATTGTACAAGGTGCTTGTACAGATTCAAATTATGCACATCAATATGAATTACCAGGAACTTATTCAGCTATTTCTGATTATAGTTTATTAGAAATAGCTGTAGAAAAAGCAAAAGAAAAGAATGGCAAATCAGCAGAAAAAGAAGCTGAAAATTCAGCAGCAGAGCAGGAGACTCCGGCAGACGACACAGTAAAGTCTGAAGATGGAGAGCTTGTATTTTCAACAACAACTGAATTAGACGACTAATTTTTTATAAGCATATATCTGCATGGCAAAAGTTGTCAGGCAGATATAATGGCTGATTGACATAATACTTTAAATATAGTAAAGTAGAAATGCACAAGGATTAAAAAACGAGCGTAAACAATCCTTGGCAGGGGCGCCGAAATGGTATATAACCGCTTTCGGTAAATCAAAAGGTGTCGCATTGGCGGCATCTTTTTGATTTTATATGGTTTTATAGGATATTATATTGAATAGAAATTAAGAGTTAGGATTTATTATACTGAATTAAAAATTACGGAACAGCAGATATTATATTGAATAGAAAATATAAGTTAAAAGTTTTATAGAGAACTAAATTCATTGTTTTATGGAGGAAAAAGAAAATGATAGTAGAACCAAAAGTAAGAGGATTTATGTGCACAACTGCACACCCTGAGGGATGTAAGGCTGCAGTTAGGGAGCAGATTGATTATATAAACAGTATGCCAAAGACTGACGGACCAAAGAAAGTTCTTGTCATCGGTGCTTCAATGGGGTATGGACTTGCGAGCAGAATAGCACTTACATATTCATGTGATGCAGATACTATCGGTGTCATATTTGACAAAGCAGGAAAAGAGAAAAGAACGGGAACAGCCGGATGGTACAATACCGTTGCATTTGAGGAGTTTGCCACAAAAGACGGTCATTATGCAAAGACGATAAACGGTGATGCGTTCTCAGATGATATAAAGAAAGAGACAATAGACCTTATAAAAAAAGATTTTGGCAAAGTTGACATGGTTATCTACAGTGTGGCTGCACCTAGAAGAAAAGCTCCTGACGGGGTGACATACCGTTCAGTGTTAAAGACAACTGACGTAGCATACACGAACAAGACGATAGACCTCTCTACAAATGAGATTTCAGAGGTAACTATCGAGCCTGCGACAGAGGACGAAATAAACGCTACCGTTAAGGTAATGGGCGGTGAGGACTGGCGTTTATGGATAGATGCCATGAAAGAAGCAGATGTGCTCTCAGACAATGCAGTGACGGTTGCATATTCATATATTGGACCTGTACTTACACATCCTATCTATTTTGATGGTTCTATCGGAAGGGCGAAAGCAGATTTATATAAGACTGCCGATGAGATAGACGAGCAGGTTGACGGAGTAAGTGCGTATGTTTCAGTAAACAAGGCTGTTGTAACACAGTCGAGTGCAGCTATTCCTATCGTACCATTATATTTATCAATACTATTAAAAGTAATGAAAGAAAAAAATGTGCATGAAGAATGCATTCAGCAGATGTATAGACTTGTGCATGACAGACTTTGCAATCCTTCAGGTGTTCCGGTTGATGATAAGAGACTTATCCGTATGGATGATTATGAGATGGAATCTGAGGTTCAGCAGGAAGTTGAGAAAATCTGGAACGAGATAACTCCTGAAAATCTTACGGAAGTTGCAGATATAGACGAATATTGGAAAGAATTTTATGAGATTTTTGGATTTAAGATAGACGGTGTTGACTATGGAATGGACTGTGATATACAGGTGCAGATTCCAAGTCTTGATAGTGCAGAATAATATTTATTATTTGCTGCCCGCATAGTACATGAATAGATAAGTATCTGTTAAAAAATATATGTGAAACCGTTATTCAGATCAGATTATACTTTGTGTTTTTGGGAGGTTGATGGAGTGCATGCAATATTAAAAGGAATGTTTACATATACAAAAACAGATATTATATGTGCGGCAACATTGTTGCTGATTATTACAAGAATATATGGCTGGAAGAAAAAAGATATTTTCATGAAATTATATTTCTGGATTACATTTTCAAGTTTTTGCATGGTTGTTGCATTTGCAGCAGGTCATCTTGCAGATTCTGGAATAATCAATATGTGCAGAGGACTAAGAAGTCTGACTTGGGCTTGTGCCTTTATTGCATTTAATTATACGATATTTTTGTGGTATATATACTCAGGGATATTTCGGGAGTCATCAATCATATCAAATCGGATGAGCTGTCTGCATTGTGCGATACCGGCTGTCATAAATATGATTATTATAATCATCGCCTGCTTTGTTGATGGGTTTTACAGTATAAATGATGCGGGTAAATTTTTGAGAGGAAAATATTATGAATTTCTTTTTATAATACCTGCGGTTTATATTACGATTTCGACAGCCGCATTGTTAAAAGATGCATATCTTGAAAAAAAGTCCGGCAGAGGCAAAAGATATGTTGTGCTAATATCATTTACTGTGCCTGTTATACTAGGAGCATTTATTCAAAATATGGAGCCTCAGACAAATATGCTTGTGATAGGTATCTGTATAGGTGTTATAAGTGCATATTGCAATCTTAGTGTTGATGAGGTGGCACAGGAAGTCATTATGAAAAATATCGAGCTTGAATATTCCCAGGCAGAATTAAAGATAGCACTTGAGCATGAAAAACGCCAGTACAATACCGTCAGTTCATTGGCAAACATTTACATATTCATGTATTACATTCATATGCATGATGACAGATACGAGAGAATAAAAGATTATACATTGGCTAATGAGGCAGTTGGTGACACAAAGTGTGCATCAACTGCATTGAGAAAAATATATTCAGAGCGTGTCGTGCAAAAGCATATAAACATGATGCTTGAATTTACCGATTTGTCAACTCTTGATGAGCGAATAGGAAAAAATGAGTATATATCTACCGAGTATAATGGAAAAACGGTAGGCTGGTGTCGTGCAATATTTATAGAAGTTGACAGGGATGAAAATGGAAAGCTAAAGCATGTTATATTTGCTGTTCAGGACATTTCAAACGAAAAACAGCGGATGTTAGAACTTCAGGATGCATTAAACTATGCAAATCAAAAAGCTTATGTTGATGGGCTTACGGGAGTTAAAAATGTTACTGCATATAAAGAATACATAGAGATTATTGATGATGTTATAAAAAACAGTGAGGTTGATTTTGCGGTTGCGATTTTTGATATAAATGGTCTGAAATATGTAAATGACAATTATGGGCATGAAAAGGGAAATATACTTATTATAGATTCATGCAGATGTATATGCCGTGCATTTAAGCATAGCCCGGTATTCAGGATAGGCGGTGATGAGTTTGTTGCAATAATAGAAAATGCAGACATGGAACAGCTGAACAACTGCCGCAGAAATCTTGAACAGCAGTTTGAACAGATAAATGAAATGTACCCTGATTATTATTTCGCTTCAGCGGCTATGGGAATCGTGCATTATGACAGTAAAAAACATAGTTGTTATGACGATGTTTTCAAGAAAGCAGATGCGGCAATGTATGAAAATAAACAGGAAATAAAAAGAAAACCTGAAAATTCATGGATGCTTAGATGTTAGGTCACAAGCAGTTCAGCCATAAAAAGAGAATAAAATCATTGTGCAAATAGCAAAAAAAGTGTATAATGAATATATAATAATTTATGGAAAATAGCCAATTATATTGGAAATCAGAACAGGGGGATATGACCTATGAATAAGATTATTACGATAAGCAGACAGTATGGAAGCGGCGGACGCGAGATAGGACAAAAGCTTGCTAAACATTACGATATTCCTTTTTATGATAATGAAATCATTACGAGAGCGGCAAAGGAGAGCGGATTTGCTGAGGAAACATTTGCAAGAGCTGAGGATAAGGCTACAAACAGTTTGCTTTATTCACTTGCTATGGGTATAAATGTCTATGGAAACCAGGATTTTGGTTTCAGTGGTTTGTCGCTTGATGACAGGATTTTCCTTGCACAGTCTGATGTTATCAGAAAAGTTGCGGAGGAGGGATCGTGCGTTATAGTGGGAAGATGTGCTGATTATGTATTAAAAGAGAGAGAGGATGTAGTAAATCTTTTCATAAAGGCAGCAATGTCTTTTAGGATTGAGCGTGCCGTGAGTGAGTATGATATCGAGGAAAATAAGGCGGCAGATGTCATCTTGAAAAATGATAAGAGAAGAGGTAATTATTACAATTATCATGTAGGTGAAAAGTGGACAGATTTAAACAACTATGACCTTGTTGTCAGAAGTGATCTTTCAGGTATTGATAACGCTGTAAAGTGTATATGCACATATCTTGGAGAGTGATTTTAGGTATCATTAAAGGAGAAAGTGTGAAGATAGGTTTTTCGCACCGAAGATTTGTGTCTGTGCACACTTGACACAGATCTTGTATTTCACACTATGCACAAAAATGTGTGCAGAAATGAGGGTTCTATGGAGCGGGTTCTTGGAAAAATGAGAGACATTATACGCGAGGGCGGAAATATTGTAGTGCTTGCGGGTATGAACATTACATATGACATGGGACTTAACGGTGTAAATGCTGAGCACCTCGCATATGATATTGAGCAAAAATATGGTTATCCAAACGATGAGATAGTATCTTCATCATTTTACACGAGACGTGCGTCTCTGTTTTACAAGTATTATAAGGAGGTTATTTTAAATATTGATGATCCGCAGCCTTCGCCCATCCATTATGGTATATATAAATTGCAGCAATGCAGTAAGCTCAGTGCAGTGGTTACGCGTTCGGTTTATTCTATATATGATAAAGTAGGATGCAGCAATGTCATAAAGCTTCACGGTTCTGTAGATGAAAATGTATGTCCAAGGTGTAAAAGATTATATGACTCACATTATATAAAGCACGCAAAAGGCATACCGGTATGTGAAAAGTGCGGTATCCCACTCAGACCGGGATTTACGCTTGTTGGAGAGATGCTTGACAATGGAAAAATAAGTAGGGCGAGCACCATAGTTGAGAATGCGGATATACTATTAGTATTAGGTGCAGGGATAAACTCAACACTCTGTCGTTATATGGTGAAGTATTATCAGGGGGATAAGCTTCTTCTTTTAAATGACATTGAAAAAGTTGGTGACGACCGTGCAGACTACAGGGCATATGGAAATCTAAGGGATATGTTTGCACAGGTTATGGATTTTTAGACACAGATGAGTTTAACATTATCAGGCGGATTAGGAATATCTGTCTGACACAGGTTTATGGAAAAGATATGGAAAAGCAAAATAAAAAGGCAGGGTTTCGTATGTTTTGAAATCCTGCCTAAATTAGTTAGTTAGGAGTAGCAGTTTTGGATTTGAATGAACAGCAGAAAAAAGCAATAGAACATTTTAAGGGACCATGTCTTGTTATAGGGACACCGGGCTCAGGAAAAACGAGAGTTATAACAGAACGAGTCAGGTATCTTGTTGAGGAAAAAGGAGTAAAAAATACCAACATACTTGTTATCACATTCACAAAAGCGGCGGCAGTCCAGATGAAAAAAAGATATGAGAGCATGATGGGTGATGCTTCTAAAAGAGTATATTTTGGAACATTTCATGCTATATTTTTTACAATATTAAAATATGCGTATCATTATACTGCAGATAATATTATCCGTGATGATACTAAAAGACAGATATTAAAAGAACTTATAAATAAAGAAGATATAGAGATACAGGATGAAAATGACTTTTTAAATGATATTGAGGGGGAGATAAGCAGAGTCAAGGGCGAGATGATAGAATTACAACACTATTATTCGCCAAACTGTCCGGGAGAGTCTTTCAGAAGAATATTTACAGGCTATCAGAAAGCTTTACAGGGCAGGAAACTTATAGATTTTGACGATATGCTGGTCTATTGTTATGAACTTCTTAAGGCGAGAGAGGACATAAGGCAGATGTGGCATAAACAGTATCCCTATATTCTCATAGATGAGTTTCAGGACATAAATAAGGTTCAATATGATATAGTAAAAATGCTTGCCGCACCTGAAAATAATCTTTTTATCGTAGGTGATGATGACCAGTCAATTTATGGTTTCAGAGGTGCAAAGCCTGACATAATGAAACAGTTTTTAAAGGACTATAAAGATTCAAAAAGATATGTACTCGGTATAAATTACAGGTGCAGCGGTGCTATTGTAGAACGGGCCGCAAAACTTATTGAAAAGAATGAAAACAGACTATCCAAAAAACTTACGGCTGAAAATGAGTATGGGGAAGAAATAGAGATAAAAGAATTTAACAAAATATCTGAAGAATGTGAAAATATCAGAGAAAAGATACTTGAATATAAAGACAGCGGGATACCGTACAGTCAGATGGCGGTGCTTTTTAGAACAAATACACAGGCAAGGACTATGAGCTCAAAGCTGATGGAATTTAATATACCGTTTGTTATGAAAGAACGCATACCAAATATGTATGATCACTGGATAGCCAGAGATATTATTACATATATAAAAATTGCACAGGGAAGCAGGGAGAGGGCTGATTTCCTCCGTATTATAAACAGACCAAAAAGATATGTGCACCGGTCAGCATTTACTGAAAGTGTTGTCGATATAGAGGAACTCAAAAAATATTATGAAGATAAGGAGTGGATGATTGAGCGTTTTGAGCAGTTTCAGTATGACCTTAAGATGCTATCAAATCTGAAACCGTATCCGGCGATAAATTTTATAAGAAATGGGATAGGATATGACGATTATATAAAAGACTATGCGGAGTACAAAGGTGTCAGAGCTGATGAGATGATGGATTTTTTAGATGAGCTTCAGGAGGAGGCAAAAGGCTATGATAACTTTGAAGAGTGGTTTGAGTATATAAGGTCATACTCGGAAGAACTTAAAGAACAGGCAGTCAAGAGCAGGATGCTTTCTAACGGGCAGGAACAGTCGGATGCCGTACTTCTTATGACAATGCATGGAGTAAAGGGACTTGAATATGAATGTGTATTCATACCTGATGCAAACGAGGGGGTGACACCGCACTCAAAAGCGGTTCTTGATGCCGACATGGAAGAAGAGAGAAGAATGTTTTATGTGGCTATGACAAGGGCGAAAAAACATCTTCATATATATTATGTTAAAGAGAGATTTAACAAAGAAGCAGATGTTTCAAGGTTTGTTTATGAGATACAAAATAAAGATTTTGAAAAGGTACAGATGGAGAAAGAGAAGTTGAGAGCAAAGAGGACACTTATAGCAGAGAGAGAAAAGCGTGATTTTAAGTATAGCAAGGCACCAAAACAGGTAAGTTCAAAACAGTATGTATTTGGGCAGACCAATATAAGATATAAAAAGGAAATGAAATAAACAAAAGCTGCAAAGCAGCGACTGACAGCTCGCTGGCAGGTTTATGAATGTAAGAAATGCAAGGCTGAACTGTTACTATAAAAAGAGGTAACACAAAGAAATAGCGTGACAATGGGTGGTTGCTGTGATATTATGTTTTCTGAGAGTAAAAATAAATGGGATAGGAAAGAATTATGAATTTTAAATTTACTAAAGAGTGGACAAAAAGTTTTTTTATGATGATAATAGCTGTTATCCTTATGGGAATGTGCGTGGCAATGCTTGTTTTAAGTGATATGGGGACGGACCCGTATTCCGCTATGAATTATGGCATTTCAGCCAGACTCGGCATGACATTTGGAAACTATCAGCTTATATCAAATTTGGTACTTCTTGTACTTGTTGTCATATTTGAGAGAAAACTTATAGGAACAGGAACTCTGGGAAATATGATACTTGTCGGATATTCAGCAGATTTTTTCTCATGGGTGTTTAAGGATATTTTTCATGTACCGTCACATCTTTCACTTGGTATGCGAGTCGGCTTTCTGATACCGGGACTTATAATATTTGTTGTTGCGGCAGCAGTATATATGCAGAGTGGGCATGGTACAGCTCCTTATGATGCGGTATCATTTCTTATAAGTGATAAGATAGAAAAATATACGGGAAAAAAGACATTCAGGGTTGTAAGGATTATCTATGACCTAGTGGCAACATGTATAGGATTTGCGGCAGGTGGGGAAGTTGGTATTATGACTGTATGTATGGTCATAATGATGGGACCTACCGTGGACTATGTTGGAAAAATCTTTAATAGGAAAAAAAATAAGGTGGAAAATGCAAATGGCTGATACTTTTGAAAATAAAAAAGATAAAGCAACTCTAAAAGCTGAAAAAAGGGCGGCTATAAAGGCTGCAAGGGATGCGGCAAAAAAAGCGGCAGGAAAAGAAGTAAGAGTTCTGTCTACAGAAGAAAAAATATACAATTCAGCGGTTTCAGTAATGGAAGCTGCAGACTGCGTTGAGAGATTTGAAAGAGTTTATATTTCTATGAACAATGCTGCCGCTAAGTTTGGAAAAATCCCAGGATATCTTGATTCCGATGAGAGACGGGCAAAGTGTCTTGAGATTGCTGATAAAGCGGTAAAGAACGGAACTGCTGAAGTGTTTGATTTATCGTGCCAAAGACAGAAAAAGTCAAAGACTAAAAGCGATTTTGTAGATGCCATAGAGAATTTTGAAAGATGTAAAAAGTTCAAGTACAAGGTCGAAGAATGTGACAGGCATATAGAAGAATGTCAGATAGGAATATTAAAACTTGAAACTAAGGCAGCATATAAAAGAAGAGGAATTGTGCTGGCTGTTTTCGCTGCACTGATAGTATTCCTTTTGCAAACTCCGGTGTATCCGATGTGCAAGGGGATATATCACCAGTCACAAAAAAAATACAAACTTGCCATAGCCAACTATAAAGAAGCAAATGGCTTTTTGGTTGCAAATGGCAATATGAAAAAGTGCTATTATTATATAGGATTGAAAAAGGAGAAAAAAGGAAAGGACAAATCGGCTTTGATAAATTTCAAAAAGGCTGAGAAAAAGTTTGACGCACAGGAGAGAGCTGCAAAACTTGAAAAGAAATTTATACAGGCAGCGAATGTCGGTGATGTGGTTATATTTGGAACTGCAAACTGGGTCATTCTTGAAAAAACATCTGACGGCAAAGTGCTTATGATGAAAGAGAAAGCAGGAAAGAAAAAGAGATTTTCGATGGAGGAAACGGAAAGTAACGACTGGTATGAGTCAAAAGCCCGCCGCTGGCTCAACACAAAGCAGTTGAAAAAATATTCTGACAACGAACTTGGACTTGTCGTGGTTCAAAATTATGTGAAATCTGCTGACGACAGTGAATTTCCTGAATACTTCTTTGAACTTTCAAAGGATGATTTTGAAAAATATAAGAATGTGATTCCACAGGCAGATACAACATACTGGCTTAAAGAAGCAGGCGAAAAGTCAAATGAGATATTGTGCGTACAGCCCGATGGAAATATAAAAGGAGAGGATGTATCAAACAGTGAAATAGCTTTAAGGCAGGCTTGCTGGCTTAATATAAATAAAAGTGCGGAGACTGTACCGACAGCAACTCCGGCAGGATAAATATAATGAAAATATTAGAAAATTAACATAAAATACTTACAGCTTAAGTTTGATTGGAAAGGTCTGATTAAAAATGCTGGATATATGGGCTAAATTAAAATTTGTATGTATAATATGCTTATTGCTGTCAGCAGTCTGCATTTTTCATTCTGATACTGCGTCAGCAGATGAATTGTCGACAGTAAAACTTAAAGTAGGTTTTTGCCGGCTTGACGGATTTTTTGAGTACGATTCAAATGGAGATGAATGTGGATATGGTGTAGATTATCTGAACGAAATATCCAGATTTTCAAGCATTCATTTTGACTATAGTTATATAAAAGTAAAATCGTGGGAAGAATTGTCAGGGCTTATTAAAAGTGGCAGGATTGACATTTTCATGCCAGTATCGGAGTCGGTTAAGGCTTCAAGTGAACTGAGTTTTACTACTGAAGATATAATGACCACTTACCATGCCATAATGACGAAGAAAAATCGTGGTGACCTGTATTATGATGACTATAACAGCATAGGCAGGATGAAGATTGCAATAACAAAACAGCTCCTTGATTATGTTGGGATGAAGCCTTATTTAAAATCCATAAATGTATATAAAAATTTAGTATATTATGATGATTACAATGAATGTAAACAGGCTTTAGACGATGAGAAAGTGGACGGTGTCATAAGCAATGTTATAGATCTTACTGGTGATATGAAGATTTTAAATAAATTTAGTGTATCTCATAATTATATTGTTATGAAAAACACTAATCCATATTATAAAGATGTCAATAAAGCACTTACTGAGCTTAAGCTTGCCGAGCCGACATTTGAGAATGATCTTAATGTAAAATATTATCCGGACAGAATAAACACACCTCTTGGAAAGTACGAAGAAAATTATCTCAGAAAAAACAATACATTAAATGTTGCAATATATGATGACTATAAGCCTATAAGTTATTATGACAAAAAGAGTCATAAATATAAAGGGATAGCAGTAGACCTTATGGATAAGCTGGGTGAAAAGCTCGGAATAAAGTTTAAGTATTTTGCGGTAAACACAAAAGATCCCTATGATATGTTCAATAGTACGAAAATTGATATTGTACTGCCGGTCTATTTTGATGAAATGATGTATTATAAAAAGTATTTTATAACAAAAAGTCTGTTTGACTCAGATATAAATTTTATAACAAAGAGCAGTTATGGAACGCTTAATGACAATGCGAGAATTGCGGTGGTAAAAAAATATAAATATATATCAGATTGTCTGAAAAACAAAACACAATACAATATTGTTGAGTATGACACTATAGAAGATGCCTGTAACGGGGTAGATGACGGTGAAGTGGATGCATTTGCGACCAGTACATACAAAGCAAAGTTTATCATTCAAAGTCCTAGATACAGGCAGCTTGATATAAGAGAATTTAATAATATATCAGTGCCGTTTGGTCTTGCGATAAACAATAATTCCATATTAGAATCAGCTTTAAACAAAGGAATACAGTGCATAACATCAGAAGAAAGAAAAGATATTATAGATAAAAATACAGCATATAAATGGTCTGACCTTTCGTGGTATGATAAGATGTACTCCTATATAGATGTACTTTCATTTGTTTCATTTATACTTGTATTTGCAGTTATCGGAATATCAATCTACATAAACAGTAAAAAGAAATTTATTGAGCAGATACAGCAAAAGAGTGATGAGGCAATAAAAGCAAGCCGTGCAAAAACTGACTTTTTATCGAGAATGAGTCATGAGATAAGAACACCTATGAATGCTATACTCGGCATGGCAGCTATAGGACAGTCGAGCACGGAGATAAAGAAAAAAGATGAGTGCATAGACCAGATAGTTGATTCCGGCAATTTTCTGCTGCAGATAATAAACGACATTCTGGATATGAACAAGATTGAGCAGAATAAGATTGAATTAAAAGAAGAATATGTCGAGAGCATGGATTTTGTTGGTTCAATAAAGAAAATGTTAGAGGCAAATGCAAAAAAATACAATGTTGAACTTAGGGCAGATTTCAGCAAGTACAGATCTTTTCTTATCAAGATAGATCCGCTTAGGACAAAGCAGATATATGTAAATATCATAAATAATGCGTTGAAGTTTTCAAACAGCGGTTCCTATGTCGATTGGATAATGGAGGTAGAGGACATAGATGAAAAACTTGTTCATATTCATTGTGTAATAAGAGATTATGGTTGTGGGATGAGCAAAGAATTTCAGAAAAAGATGTTTATGCCGTTTGAACAGGAATATAATGAATTTACAAATAAAGTTGAGGGAACCGGACTTGGACTTACGATTGTAAAAAATCTTGTTGATATAATGGGTGGAACTATAGAATGTGAGAGTGAACCCATGAAAGGCACAACATTTACGATAGACTTTGACAGGGAAGTTCATAGTATTGATGAAGCAAAAAGAAATTCAGCAGTAAAGCCGGACGAAAGTATTTTAAAGGATAAAAATGTATTATTGGCAGAGGATAATGATATAAATGCTGCCGTTGCAATGGAAATATTGAAAGCACATGGAATGAATGTAGAGCGTGCAAAAGACGGTCAGGAAGTAGTAGATATGTATTTAAAATCAGCTGAGGGCAGATATGATGCTATACTTATGGATGTCAGAATGCCTAAAATTGATGGGATGCAGGCGACAAAGATAATCAGAAATTCATCGCATGAGAGAGCAAAAAGCATCCCTATAATAGCGATGACGGCAGATGCATTTGATGAGGACATGAAAAGAACAATGCAGGCTGGCATGAATGCACATTTGACAAAGCCGATAGATATAAAGATGCTTATAAAAACGCTTGTGTCACTTATCCATAAAGAAAATTAAAAATATAATCAGCAATACAATGAGCAAGCCTAAATATTACCGATTATATTTTTAGGGTTGAACTGTTACTAAAAGTCAGATAAGAATCAAATCTACACTTGACATTCACACTGGAAATGGGTTAATATATACGGCAGAGTGAGATTTAAGTTGCAATTCACATTTGTGTGGATGGCATTATATTTAAGTCACATGAAGGGGTACACCACCGCGGGTGTATTTCTTTGTGTGGCTTTTTTTATTATATATGACAAAGTCATATATAATAAAAAAAGCTCCGCGGATGTGCACAGATGCGTAAAGCAAGATAACATGTCCTCAGACAATACTAATTTTAAAGGAGAGCGATATATGGTACATATTAATGGAAAAGACGAAAATGCGGCAGGTATGACTATTCAGAAATACCTTGATGACAATGATTATAAGGTTACGCACATTGCGGTTGAGTGTAACGAAAAGATAATTGATAAAAGTGACTATTCAAATTATATTTTAAAAGATAATGATGTTGTAGAAATAGTAAGTTTTGTTGGAGGTGGCAGTGGTATGTCAAAAGATACATTTACATTAGGTGGAAAAGAATTTTCATCAAGATTTATTTTAGGTTCAGGAAAATATTCAATGGAGCTTATCAAAGCGGCTGTTGAAAATGCAGGTGCACAGATAATCACACTTGCGGTAAGAAGAACAAATACAAAGAAAAGTGAAAATATTCTCGACTATATTCCGGAGGGTGTAACACTTCTTCCTAATACATCAGGTGCAAGGGATGCAAAAGAAGCAGTCAGAATAGCAAGAATGTCAAGAGAACTCGGCTGCGGTGATTTCGTAAAGATTGAGATAATGAAAGACAGCAAATATCTTCTTCCTGACAATGCCGAGACGGTAAAGGCTACGGAAATTCTTGCAAAA
>ENA-OOXY01001611-OOXY01001611.1-human-gut-metagenome-genome-assembly--contig:-NODE-1611-length-14377-cov-1.712401_pt1 | contig 14377 bp, 10 predicted proteins | sample MGYA00241593_ERZ501355 | MGnify/ENA primary metagenome ERZ501355 (study PRJEB25962, sample SAMEA2042739) | human gut metagenome | biome: human gut; feature: human-associated habitat; material: faeces... | reverse complement strand
GAGTTCATTTTCTTTAACTGTGATGCCATATAGGATTCATCGCCCCAGCTTGCCACTTTGGAACTGTTTGTAGTTTTTTCGCCCCACTGTGTGCAGGTTGATGATTCTGTACCACAGAAATCCCATGGGTCATAATAATGTACGGAAACCATTATTCTTTTCTGACCTGATGGAATTGAAGATGAAAGATATTTATCTGAAGGCATTTCAAATCCATAATTATCTGCCGTATAGTTGATATTTGTGTTCCAACCGGGAATAAGAAGCCATCTTTTATCGTTGTTGCCGCCTGATTTTCTGACTGTATCAACAAAAATCTGATTATAAGCATTTATATTTGCATATGCATTATAAGAAGGATTTCCATATGTACCGTCAAATTCTTCATTCATTGATTCAAATATAAGATGCTCGTCGTAGTTTTTAAATGTGTCGGCTATCTGCTCCCAGCAGGCTTTGTATTTTGCCTTAATCTTAGTCTGTTCGCCATTTCCGCAGAGAAGCCAGCCGCCTGAAACGGTTGTATATCCGTCACCATGCATATTGACTATGGCATAGAGTCCGTTGTCAACACACATATCGACAACCTGTTTAACTCTGTCGAGCCAAGAGGAATCAATTTTATATCCGTTGCTGTCATCAATCATGCTAAGATATGACACTGGGATTCTGATTGACTTAAATCCTGCATCTTTTACCGCAAGGATAAGTTCCTCGTTAATCTTTGGATTGCCATAGGCTGTCTCGTTTGGTGTTCCGTTTGAGGATGCTTCAAGCTGGTTTCCAAGATTCCAGCCTGCTCCCATTGCTTTGGTGATCTCTGTCTGATTAAGATTGTTGAATGATGATGCTGAAACAGTCTGCACATTCTTCTCTGGAATACAAACTGTTGTGGCGATTATGGCTGCTGATAATAATACAGCCATTACTTTTTTGCGAAGTCGCATAAATTTTCTCCTTTCATGTTAAGTGCTTGTTTTTCAATACAACATCATAATATCCTTTTTGTGAAATATTTGCAATTATTATTCACAGAATATTAAAGATTTCGTCACAATTACTATAATAAATGCTGGTTTAGCAAAAAAATACGGTTTGAATTTGTGCAATATCGCTATTTCAATTTACAAAAAGTTCAATTTATTTACAAAAATGTTAAAAATTCTATATATTGTTGCTTTCTGTTTTTTGTATTATAATAATGTGATGCAGGAGTCAAAAGCAGAAAATTGCGAAACTATCATAAATATTGATTAAATTGTGCGGATATAACAAATAGTATCACAATTAGCACAACATATAGTTAGTTTCGCAAACGCCTATTTAAAATAGATCTGAAAGGAGATATTTCCTAATGAAGAAAATAGTTTTAACCGGTGGTGGAACAGCCGGTCATGTCACACCCAATATCGCACTTATACCGGAGCTTAAAAAAGCGGGATATGAGATTTATTATATCGGTTCTTATGAGGGAATTGAGAAGAAACTTATAGAGAAACTGGGAATACCTTATTATGGAATTTCAAGCGGAAAACTTCGCAGATATATAGATCTTAAGAATATCAGCGACCCATTTAAGGTATTAAAAGGATTTGCACAGGCGAGGAAACTTCTTAAAAAGATTAAGCCTGATGTTGTATTTTCAAAGGGAGGATTTGTATCAGTTCCCGTTGTTGTTGCGGCAAAATCAAGAAAAATTCCATGTATCATACATGAGTCAGATATGACACCGGGACTTGCAAATAAGATATGTATTCCATGTGCAGTGAGAGTATGCACAAATTTCCCTGAGACACTAAAGCATCTTCCGGCGGAAAAAGCTGTACTTACGGGTTCGCCTATAAGGGAGGAACTTTTTAAGGGAGATAAAGAAAAAGGACTTAAATTTTGTGGATTTGATAATTCAAAACCGGTTATTCTTATAATAGGAGGAAGTCTTGGAGCAGTTGCCGTAAACAATGCGGTAAGAGGGATACTTCCGGAACTTTTGAAGAAATTTCAGGTAATACATCTTTGCGGAAAAGGAAAGAAAGATGACTCACTTGTAGGTACAAAAGGTTATGTGCAGTATGAGTACATAAGTGAGGAACTTCCTGACCTTATGGCGGCTTCTGATATAATGATTTCAAGAGCCGGGGCAAATGCCATATGTGAGATACTTGCACTTAAAAAGCCTAATATACTTATACCATTGTCTGCACAGGCAAGCCGCGGTGACCAGATATTAAATGCGGCATCATTTGAAAAACTTGGTTACAGTATAGTTATTCAGGAGGAGGAAGTTACCAATGAAAAACTTCTTGCCGCCGTAAATGAGGCATTTGACAATAAAGAAAAGTATATAGCTGCAATGAACAAGAGCCAGCTTAACAATTCAATAGAAAAGATAGTTGGTCTTATAAACAGTGCCGCTAAGTAATCATTGTTTGGCTGAAAATGGAATAGCGGTACAAAGTAAGAAATGCAAGACTGAACTGTTACTAGTAAGTAGAGTATTTTGTGAATATTATTGACTTTGAGTGGCACTGTCATGCAAAAGGACGGTTTAGAATGGAGGATTGAAATGAGCAATGGTTCGATACCAAAAGACCCGGTGATGCTGCTTAGTTATGTGAATACGCAGCTTAGGGATTTTTACCCTGACATTGAAGAAATGTGCAAATCACTTGACATTGACAGGGAAGAACTTGAAAATAAACTTGCTGCCATCGATTATAAGTATGATGGCAGCATGAACAAGTTTGTTTAGAAAGTCATTGGGTTTCCGGTTACATCGCGTGACACCCACATTGACATTCCGGGACCGTGATTTCCGAATGGTCTTGTGTGGAACCCGAATTTTTCATAGAAACTTTCACGATGGTAGGCTGCCATAAGGCTTACCATTACGGTTTCCCCTGCCACTACATCTTTTTGTATGTAGTCAAGTTCACGGCGTATAAGTTCCGTACCTATGTGATGTCCCTGATAGTCCGGGTGTACGATTACATCTGTTATGAAATATGTATAGCCGCCGTCACTTACGATACGTGCCATACCGACAGGTTTATTGTCACAGACTGCTACGCAGAGATAAAATGAGTTTTTAAGGGCAATGGCTGCCCTTTTTTCAGTTACATTTATCCAGTTTACTGATTTTCTGAGTGCATTATAATCTTCAACGCTTATATTGTTTACATATGTTATCTTAGTTTCTTTGTTCATAATGTTTGTTATCCTTTTTTTGTTTATATATAAATATTTGGCTGCTCTTTTTAAACATCAATTTTATAGACTTTCATTGTATTTGATTTTATGTTTGTATTTGCGAATCAATATTACAGACATTTCCGACTGTTACTTACAGCATCGTATGTTTAAAAAGCAGTCTTTTTGTTTCTTAATATATTTTACCACAAGTATAATGTTTTGGGTTAGTCTTATTTGATATTCTGTCATAAAAAGAAAATTTGGCAAACAATGAACAAGCTCGTTATATGCCGATACTCTTTTTATGCCTGAACAGTTGCTAAGATGTAATATTTTTAGATGCAGTTGAATAAAATATTATTGCATATGAATTATATATCAGCGGGGCAATTTTTACCCTGACAATAAAATTAGACATTTGCGAAACTATCATAATCTCACAGTTAACACAACATATAATTAGTTTTGCAATCATCTATGGCAATTAAATAAATTTAAGGAGATTTCTATGGAACTTAAAACCGCACAGATAACTTCAAATCAGATAGTTTGTCACAGTGATACACAGATTACATTGGAAAATGATATGAATGTTCCTGACAGCAAACCCGATATAGATAAGATAATTAAAATAGAGGGAAATATTTTATCTAATTCGGTTGTGGCACTTGACGGCAGGGCAGGCATAAAAGGAACCCTTGATTATTTTATTTTATATACGAGCAGTGACGATATTGTTCCAGTACATAATCTTTCCGGAAGTATAAATTTTGATGAGTCGGTAGGGCTTGATGAGGTTTCGGAGGGAGATGATATTGACTGTCATTTTGAGATTGATGACTGTCAGGCAAACCTTATAAATTCAAGAAAACTGAGCATAAATGCCATTATAGGGATACATTGCTGCAAGCCGGTGAGCGATAATTATGAGGCAGTGTCATCACTTTCGGACTCTGAGGATATAGGAATGACGGAGTCGGAGGGATTATATTCAAAGTTAAAGAATGTAGCATATACACATCTTGTTATCAGCAAAAATGATATACATCGTATTTACGAGGAGATAAATCTGCCGAAAGCAAAACCGAATATTGATTCAATATTGTATTATAATATAAGACCTCTTAACATCCAGACTAAAGTTGTCGAGGATGGTGTAAGACTTATGGGGGATTTGAATATTTTTGTTTTATATACTCCTGAAAATGAGGAGCGGAGCCTTGAATATTTTGAGACAGAAGCGGCTTTTGACGAGATTATAAACTGTAATAACTGCAATGAGGATATGATTCCTGATATAGATGTGAGTGTCGGCAGCAGGGAGCTTTCAGGAAAGCCTGATGAGGATGGTGAAAACAGGATAATAAGTTTTGAACTGACACTGAAATTGCAAATGAAGTTCTATGAGAATAAAGAAACTCAGATACTTGACGATGCTTATTCAACGGCAATGGAGCTTGAGCCGGTAAGAAAGACTATGTCACTAAACAGGCTTATTATGAAAAATCAGAGTGTTTTGAGACTTTCTGAGCAATTTAATATAGACAATCAGGATAAAATACTTCAGATATGCAATACAACGGGAAAGATAACGATTGATGAACAGCAGGTTGTAAAAGACGGGATACAGCTTGACGGCGTGATGCAGCTTGATGTTTTGTATATGACGGAAAATGATTCTAATCCTTTATCTATCGAAAAGGTGGTAATGCCGTTTCGTCATGTTATCGAGATTGATGGCCTTAGTCCTGAATGTTACTATGAATTGCAATTTGAGATAAACAATATAAATGTTATGATGCTTGACAGTTCGGAAATTGAGGTCAAGGCAAATATAACATTATGTGCCATTGCTTTTTCAAATTTTGAGGAGAATTATATTTTTGATGTAAATGTTGAACCACTTGATTTTGAGCGGCTTCATAAACTGCCCGGAATAGTAGGTTATTATGCGATAAAAGATACACCGGTGTGGGATATTGCGAAAAAATACCGCACGACCGTTGAGAGTATCAGCCAGCTAAATGATTTAAGTGGCGACATAGTCCATAAAGGGGAAAAACTGCTCCTTTTAAAAATGGTTGAGGGCATATAATTTGACATATTTAATTGCATAAATAATGTATATAGTGTAAAATAAATGCAGAAGCGAGTTAAGTTTTGAAATGGATTTAGCCCTGCTTCTGTATTTTTGTAGTTATTTTTCATTTACAGGTCTGATACGGAATGTCAGGATTTGTTAATGGCTAAGTAACTCTTGTGTCCTGAAAGGAGGATTTATGCGTATGAGATATGACATTATTATAGTCGGTGCAGGCCCCGGAGGAATTTTTGCATCATATGAATTGGTTAAGAAAAATCCTGAGATTAAGGCTGCCGTATTTGAGACAGGTCATTCACTTGAAAAGAGAGTCTGCCCTATTGACGGCGATAAGATAAAAAGCTGTATAAATTGTAAAAGCTGCTCTATAATGAACGGTTTTGGCGGGGCGGGTGCTTTTTCAGACGGTAAATATAATATAACAAATCAGTTTGGCGGTACTTTATATGAATATATAGGAAAAAATAAGGCTCTCGACCTTATGTATTATGTAGATGAGTTAAATCTTAAATATGGCGGGGAGGGAACAAAACTTTATTCGACAGCCAATACAGAAATAAAGAAACTTTGTGTTCAGAACGGTCTTCACCTTCTTGATGCGTCTGTCCGCCATCTTGGAACGGATAAGAATTATGTTGTTCTCGAAAATCTTTATGCAGAACTTAAAGACAAAGTAGATTTCTATTTTGACACGCCTGTAGACAGTGTTTTACAGAACGGTGACGGTTATCTTATAAAGACGGCAAAAGGTGATTATCAGTGTGATAAATGTATCATATCAGCGGGAAGAAGCGGAAGTAAATGGATGGAAAAAGTCTGTTCAGAGCTTAATATTCCGACAAAATCAAACCGTGTTGATATAGGTGTCAGAGTTGAACTTCCGGCAGAAGTATTTTCACATCTCACAGATGAACTTTACGAGAGCAAGATAGTTTACAGAACAGCGAAATTTGAGGATCTTGTCCGTACATTCTGCATGAATCCGCATGGTGTTGTAGTAAATGAAAACACAAACGGAATAGTTACGGTAAATGGTCACAGTTATGAAGACCCAAGCAAACACACTGAAAATACAAACTTTGCACTTCTCGTTGCAAAACATTTTTCAGAGCCGTTCAGAGACAGCAACGGATATGGAGAGAGCATAGCAAAACTTTCAAATATGCTAGGCGGCGGTGTCTTAGTACAGAGATTTGGTGACCTTATAAGAGGAAGACGAAGCAATGCAACTCGTATAGCTGAGGGGTTTGTGACACCTACGCTTTCGGCAACTCCGGGTGATTTAAGCCTTGTAATGCCAAAGAGAATACTTGACGGCATTATAGAAATGATATATGCACTCGATAAGATAGCACCGGGAACAGCAAATGACGATACGCTTCTTTATGGTGTTGAAGTCAAGTTCTATAACATGGAAGTTGAGATAGATGAAAACCTTGAAACTCCGCTTAAAGGACTTTATGTTATCGGTGACTGCAGCGGTGTAACACATTCATTGTCACACGCATCGGCAAGTGGAGTTCATGTAGCAAGAGCGATTGCAAGAGCAAATAAATAAGCAATAAAAATGAAATGAGGAATAAAGATGGCAGAAAATTATTCATTTTTTTCAAATAAGAAATGCGAGTATTTTCCATGCCACAAAGTATCAGATGAGATAGCAGAAAAGGACTTTAATTGCCTTTTCTGCTATTGTCCTTTATATCTTAAAGAAAAGTGTCCCGGAAATCCTGTTTACTTTGTGACGGCAAATGGAGAAAAAATAAAAGACTGTTCAAAATGTACTTTTCCACACAGGGCGGCAAATTATGAAGAGGTGCTTAAGTGCCTTATGTCAAAAGATGAAATTCTTGAAGTGGATATAAGTGAGCTGATTGTGGATATGGAGACGGAAATAGAACATTCATGTGGATTTGAGACAATGGATGCGGAGATGAAAAGACAGCATAAGGAGATAATAAATGCAGCATATGATAAATTTTTCAGTGAGAAAAAAGTAAAAGTCATTCTTAAACAGATTGACGAAAGTGTGGTGACAACCGCCGGATTTGTATTTGGAGAGCAGACAATAGAATGTAACGCACTGGAAAAAATGAATGTGGCGTACGGCAACATAGACAGTGCTTATCTGTACGCATTTGGAATAAAGGATATTGATGAAAAAGTGTTGGAAGAAAGTTCACTTCTTGAAAAATATTATGTCGAATGTCTGATGATAGCGGCAACAGATGTGTTGAGAGACTGGATTAGAAGTTATATAGAAAGAAAGCACAGCGTAAGGCATAAAAAATATGTGACGGATTCATTTGGACCTGGATTTTATGGGATGGATATATCAGCGGTGCCAAAACTTGTGAAAACAACGGGGGCAGAGAAAGTGGGTGTGTCAGTTGATAAAAGCGGAAATATGCACCCGGCAAAAAGTTGTGTTGGGATTTATCTTGTGACGAAGAAAGAGTATGGGGAGAGGATAAAGGATTGTGCATTTTGCGTGGGAAACAAAGGTGGATGTGCGGTATGCAGGGGAAGATAGGAGAAAATTGTTTTTGGCAGAATAAGTTATTTTACAATGCAAATTTATGGTATAATTTTAATGATGTTGGGGTCAAAAGGTATTTTGCCCCCAAATAATGCCACGGATTGCATTATTTTACATTTATATAAGATGGAGGTTCAAAAGATGACAGAGGGAAAGGATTTATTGCAGGTATTATGGAGTGGGGCAGATGTACTCAGAGGGAAGATGGATGCAAATGAGTATAAAACATATCTTCTTGGTCTGGTTTTTTATAAATATTTATCAGATTCGTATTTGTCAAAGGCATATGATTTGATGAACGATGAGAAACCGGACAGCCTTGAAGAAGCACAAGAGTGTTATGAAGAAGTGATGGAGAGTGAGGATGCAAAAGATTTGCTTGAAGAATTAAAAGAGTCACTTCATTATACTTTAGATTCGGATATGACATATGTAAGTATGCTTAAGAGTGCAAAAAATAATTCATTTAATCGAGAAAAACTCCAAGCGGCATTTAACAGGATTCAGGAGTCAGACCAACTGTTTAATGGGTTATTTGCGGATGTTGACCTGTATTCAAATCGTCTTGGAACAGGAGACCAGAAACAAAGTGCAACGATAGCTGAGGTTATCAAGGTGCTTGAGGGTGCCGACCTGATTCATGCAAAAGGAGATGTACTTGGTAATGCCTATGAATATCTTATCGGACAGTTTGCATCTGAAACAGGAAAAAAAGCAGGAGAATTTTATACGCCGCATGGTCCGGCACAGTTGCTTTGCCAGATTGCAATGGACGGTCTTGAAGAAAAAAGGGGATTACAGGTATATGACCCGTGTATGGGTTCAGGCTCGCTTATGCTTAGTTGCAAAAACTATTCAAAAGAACCTGATTATATAAGATATTACGGACAGGAACTTATGCCGTCTACATATAATCTGGCTAGAATGAATATGTTCCTGCATGGGGTTTTACCTGAAAATCAGCATTTAAGAAATGGTGACACATTGGATGCCGACTGGCCGACAGACGAAGAAACAGAGTTTGATGTAGTAACAATGAATCCGCCGTATTCAGCAAAATGGTCTGCCGCTGAGGGATTTAAGCAGGATGAAAGATTTATGGACTATGGTGGAAAACTTGCACCAAAATCTAAAGCTGACTATGCCTTTTTATTGCATGGATTTTATCATTTGAAGCAGACGGGAACTATGGCAATCGTGTTGCCGCATGGAGTATTGTTCCGCGGGGCAGCAGAGGGAACGATAAGGCAGACACTTTTGGAAAATGGTTCAATATATGCTGTAATAGGATTGCCTGCAAATATGTTTTACAATACATCAATACCGACTTGTATCGTTGTATTAAAAAAGCACCGTGAGGGCAGAGATGTATTGTTTATAGATGCATCGGGTACTGAATTTTATGAAAAAGAGAAAAAACAGAATGAAATGAAAGATGAACATATAGAAAGTGTTCTGAAACTTTATAAGGACAGGAAAACAGTTGAAAAAAAGGCATATCTTGCATCTTATGAAGATATTAAATCAAATGATTTTAATCTTAATATACCGAGATATGTAGATACAACAGAGGAAGAACCTGAGATAGACCTTAATGCGTTGACAAAAGATATGGCAGAAACAGATAAAGGTATAAAAGAAAGCACGGATTCATTGCTTGGAATGATGAAAGAACTTACTTTTGGCAATGAGGAAACAAAAAATGCAGTGAACGAGCTTATCAAAGTGCTTAGGGAGGTGTGATTATGGCGAAAAAACCGAATATTAGGTTCGCAGGGTTTGAGGACGATTGGGAACAGCGTAAGCTGGGGGAGGTATGTGTAAGAGTAACCAGAAAAAACAAGAATAATGAATCTGATTTGCCACTTACAATAGCATCACAATATGGCTTGATTGACCAGAGAGACTTTTTTAATAAAGTTATTGCAGCCAAAGATATGAGTAATTATTACCTTTTGAAAAAAGGTGAATTTGCATATAACAAAAGTTATTCTAAAGGATTTGATTATGGTTCGATTAAGCGGTTAAATGTTTATGAACAGGGCTGTTTATCGACATTGTATATTTGTTTTTCTATTGAAACGGATGAAGTTGATTCAGACTATTTGGAGTGTTTTTTTGACACATTAAGTTGGTATCATGATGTGTCTGCAATATGTGCTGAGGGAGCAAGAAATCATGGTCTATTAAATGTAGATGTAAAAGCTTTTTTTAAAGATGTTAATATTGAGATGCCATCGCAAATTCAAGAACAAAGAAAAATATCGGTGTTTATCAATACCCTCGACCGCCTCATCACTCTTCATCAGCGAAAGTGTGACGAGTTAAAAAAAGTAAAAAAATTTATGCTTCAAAAAATGTTTCCGAAAAAAGGAGAGAAAAATCCGGAAATCAGATTTGATGGATTTACGAACGATTGGGAACAGCGTAAGCTGGGGGATTACCTTGAGGTATCAAAACAAAAGAATAAGAGGGAATCGTTTGGAAGGGAGGATGTTTTATCCGTTTCGGGCGAATTCGGAATAGTTAATCAAATAGAATTTCAAGGGAGATCATTTGCTGGAGTATCTGTAGCAAACTATGGTGTGGTTGAGTATGGAGATGTAGTTTATACAAAATCTCCATTAAAATCTAACCCATATGGGATAGTTAAGACAAACAAAGGAAAATCAGGCATTGTATCGACTTTATATGCAGTATACAAGCCTAAAAATAATGTGGAGTCTGAATTTGTTCAGATTTATTTTGAATCGGATTTTCGTATGAATACATATATGCATCCTTTAGTAAATAAGGGTGCAAAAAATGATATGAAGGTTTCAGATGAAAATGCACTAAAAGGTCCAGTTGTCTTTCCACAGATAGAAGAGCAAAGAGTAATTTCGCAATATTTCAAGCAACTCGACCACCTCATCACTCTTCATCAACGAAAGTGCGAAGAATTAAAAAATGTGAAAAAATATATGTTACAAAATATGTTTGCAAAAGGAGAGTGATAAAAGTAACGGAAGTAATTAGTGCATTATTTTAAATTGTAATACAGAAAGTGGGGTAAAATCATGGAGATAAGTTGTTTTCACAATCCTGATGAGGAAAATGGTTATTTAAGTAATTGGTTTCATTCAGATTTTTCTATTGATGAAATTGAATTTTCATCGATGGAGCAGTACATGATGTATAAAAAAGCTGTTTGCTTTTCTGACAAAAAAATAGCAGAAGAAATTCTTTCAATAAATGATGTTGCAGAAATTAAAAGATTAGGACGGCAGATTTCAAATTATAATGATAATATTTGGAATGGAATGAGACAGATTATTGTGTACGAGGGACTTTTGGCAAAATTTTCTCAGAATTATTCACTTAAAAAGATGTTAAAAAATACAGGTGATGCAATGCTGGCGGAATGTGCCGTGAGAGATAAAATATGGGGTATAGGATTGTCTATGAGCGACCCAAAAAGATTAAACATTGACGAGTGGAGAGGTCAAAATCTGCTAGGATATGCACTGATGCAGGTTAGGGAGAAATTATAGTAGAATGAAAAGCAGGAAACTTTTAATTTATATTAGAGGATAAATGTTTTCACGGAGAGGAGCATTTTTATGACTGAAAAAATTGGAATAGGAATACAGGAATTTGATGAAATCAGGGATGGTAAATGTTTTTATATAGATAAGACATATTTTATTCGTGAATGGTGGGAGAGCAAAGATAAGGCAACGCTTATTGCCCGTCCGAGACGATTTGGGAAAACTCTTAATATGAGTATGCTTAAACAGTTTTTTTCGGTAGATTATAAAGATAGAGAAGATTTATTTGAGGGACTTTCAATATGGGAGGAAAAAGAGTACAGGCAGTTGCAGGGAACATATCCTGTGATTAGTCTGTCATTTGCGAATATAAAAGAAAAAAATTTTCCGATGACAAGAAAGAAAATATGTCAACTGATTACAAAACTTTATGAAGAATATTCATTTCTTTTGTTTACCGGTTTGCTGGGCGAGGCGGATAAAAGATATTTTAGGCGGGTCTCGGAAAATATGGATGACAGTGATGCTTCTTTGTCTTTGTATCAGTTATCAGACTACTTGTATCGTTATTATGGTAAAAAAGTAATAATTCTTCTTGATGAATATGATACGCCTATGCAGGAGGCATATGTAAATGGATTTTGGGATGAGTTGGCTTCATTTACAAGAAGTCTGTTTAATTCTACATTTAAAACTAATCCATATCTTGAAAGAGCGATAATGACAGGAATAACGAGAGTATCGAAAGAGAGTATTTTCTCAGATTTGAATAATCTTGTAGTAGTTACTACCACATCAAACCAATATGAGACAGCATTTGGTTTTACGGAAGAAGAAGTGTTTAATTCTCTTGATGAACAGGGACTTTCAGACAAAAAGGATATTGTGAAAACATGGTATGACGGATTTACTTTTGGAGATAAAAAAGATATTTATAATCCGTGGTCGATAATAAATTTTTTGAAATTTAAGAGTTTAAAAACCTATTGGGCAGATTCAAGTTCAAATGGACTAATAAACAGTCTTGTTCAAAAAGGAAGTCCATATATAAAAACAATGATAGAAAATCTTATTAGTGGTGAAAAAATAAATGTTATTGTAGATGAGCAGATAGTATTTTCAGAGCTAGACTACTCAGAGGATGCTGTGTGGAGTCTTATGCTTGCGAGCGGCTATTTGAAAGTTGTTTCGTCAGAAGAGTTGAATCTGATAAGAGAAAGCGATAATGAATATGAACTTGCATTGACAAACCGTGAGATATTGTTTATGTTCAGAAAAATGATACTCAGATGGTTCAGTCCCGCAAAGCATGAAACAAATGAGTTTATAAGAGCACTCATAAGTGGTGATATAGAAAGTATGAATGAGTACATGAATGATGTAGCATTGAATACATTTAGTTCATTTGATTCTGGAAAGAAAAAATCTAATAGGAAAGCTCCAGAAAATTTTTACCACGGATTTGTACTAGGACTTATGGTAGACCAGACGGAAAACTATATCATTACCTCAAACCGTGAAAGCGGCTATGGAAGATATGATATAATGCTGGAGCCGATAGACAAAACAAATGAAAAATATCCTGGTATAGTAATAGAATTTAAAGTAATAAATCCTAGAAAAGAAAACACACTTGAAGAAACAGTTGCAGCGGCATTAAAGCAGATAGAGGACAAAAACTATGATGCAGAACTTATCAAAAGAGGAGTGAAAGAAGAAAATATACATCATTATGGTTTTGCGTTTAGAGGTAAAGAGGTGTTGATAGACGGCAGGTAGATATTTTCGGAACCGAAAATATCGTAAGAAAAAGTTTCGTGTGAGGATTTTGGCAATTAAGGATAAATGAATTACTAAAGGCAAGTATAAAAAGTGTTGGATCAAGTAGCAGAAAATAGAAGATATAATATTAAAAAATGACTTGTTTTGTTTATAACGCACCGGATTTTTTGTCCGGTGCGTTTAAATTTTTTATGAAAATTAACTTTGTTAAGTTCTTTTTGGGTATATTCCAGAGTATTTTGCTTTTACAAACTAATGCTATTTTTTATTTTTCTTCGTCGTCAATATGGAGCAACGGTTCAAAACTTGTATTGTATGTTGCACTGCGTTGATGTTTTTTTTCATTAGCATTTGCGATGGCTTCTTTGCAGAAATACTGCTGCGCACATAATTTTTTCTGACCAATTTTGCGTGGTGGGATAATGTATGTTCCGTCACTCTGCATTACTCTTGCTTTTACATTGTCTGCAAATTGTATATCAAGAATATGAATGATTTCTTCTTTGAGTGTTTCGTCTTCGACAGGGAACAGGATTTCAACACGCTTGTCAAGGTTTCTAGGCATCCAGTCAGCACTTCCCATATAGACCTCCTCAAAGCCATTGTTGTGGAAATAGAATATTCTGCTGTGCTCAAGGAAGTCACCTACGATAGAACGGACGGTGATATTATCGCTTATTCCTTTTATTCCTGTTTTAAGACAGCATATTCCACGGATGACAAGGTCGATTTTAACTCCGGCGGCAGATGCTTTATAAAGCGAAGCTATTATGCCAGGGTCACAGAGGGAATTCATCTTAGCTTTGATAAATGCTTTTTTGCCCGCTTTTACAAATTCTGTTTCTCTGTTTATCATTTCGGTAAATCTGTCACGAAGCCAGATAGGTGCTACGGCAAGTTTGTTCCATGCGGCTGGTTCTGAATAGCCTGAAAGCATATTGAAAAATGCAGTGGCATCTTCGCCGATTGCTTTCTTGCAGGTGAGAAGTCCCATATCCGTATATATTTTTGCCGTACTGTCGTTATAGTTTCCGGTACCAAGATGCACATATCTTCTGATACCGTCCTCCTCACGCCTGACTACAAGTGTAATCTTGCTGTGTGTCTTTAAACCGACAAGTCCATAAATAACATGGCAGCCTGCTTTTTCGAGTTTTCGCGCCCAAATGATATTATTTTCCTCATCAAATCTTGCTTTAAGTTCGACAAGAACGGTAACCTGTTTGCCGTTTTCTG
>ENA-OOXY01001594-OOXY01001594.1-human-gut-metagenome-genome-assembly--contig:-NODE-1594-length-14540-cov-2.690784_pt1 | contig 14540 bp, 6 predicted proteins | sample MGYA00241593_ERZ501355 | MGnify/ENA primary metagenome ERZ501355 (study PRJEB25962, sample SAMEA2042739) | human gut metagenome | biome: human gut; feature: human-associated habitat; material: faeces... | reverse complement strand
CAACGCCGGATCGGCCACCAACTTCAGCAACCACGCCTATAAGATGGGACCGGTGCATTGGGGCGTGTTGGAGAGAGGATGCAAGACGGCCAGCGGATCATATATCTTCATGCCGGCACATATAGGCTATTTCAGTGTGGTTATGGGTAAGGTGATGAGCCATCCGGACACTATGCGCATGCCTTTCTCTTATATCATTGCGTCAGACGATAAGCTTACGCTTGTTCCGGGCAGAAACCTAGCCACGGTAGGATTGTGGCGCGACGTGAGGAAATGGCCGCAACGCGACTTGCGTCCTACGGAAGACCGGCAGGACATCATAAACTTCGACTGGCTCTCCCCCACCATCATGCAATATGTTGTTGAGGGACGCAATGCCTTGCAAGCTTTACGACAAGCTTCAGTTATGGCCGAAAGTTACGTATATCGCAATATGGTTATCACGGCATCCAGTCTGCAAAAGGGCATCAAACTATACAATATAGCCATACAGATGTTCATTTGCCAGGCTATGCAAGAGGCTCAACGGGCAGGAATAGACTTGAACAGCGATGCCGGTGAAACCGGACAATGGACGGAGTTATGCGGACTCTACTTGCTGAAAGAGGACGAGAAGAGGCTGGTGAATGCCGTGAAAGACGGCAGCATAGAAAGTTTTCAGGACCTGCAATGGCAGCTTGACGCCATCCATGCCAACTATACATTTAATAAATGGGCATGGGCACGACAGCTGGCCTGCGAAGAATATAACGTAAATGAGATAAATGAGGCCATCGAAGGCCGCATTACAGCCAATGGCAAACAAGCCATGGAGCAACTGACGGCACTTGTAAAGAAAGACGCCGAGAAAGAGTTTGGCATGGGAGACGTTGACAAACAATTGCTGAACTCGTTTTTACAACAGCTGGAAGCATGACAACTGACCGGCGGGCCGGCATGAAACCATAGCCGGACAGTGCATGGCTATGACCAACGAACAAAACAACATAAGATAATAACAATGACTATGAACATCAAAAGGGCCAGACTGATGGCGGGCCAAAGGCATAAGAGCCACATGAAAAGGCTCGCCGGCACACTGGCCATGCTTTGTCTTACGACCATGGGCACGTTTGCCCAAAGCCTAAAGTATGACTCTGTTCCGGGCGACCTGATGCACACGCGTATCTATACGCTCGACAACGGACTGAAAATCTATTTGAGTAAGAACACCGAAAAACCGCGCATTCAGACTTATATAGCTGTGCGCACCGGCTCGCGCAACGACCCCAAGGAGACAACGGGGCTCGCACACTATCTGGAACACCTCATGTTTAAGGGCACAACCCACTTTGGCACAAGCAATATGCAGGCCGAGCGGCCTCTGCTAGACTCTATAGAGCATCGCTTTGAGGTGTATCGCACGCTTACGGACGCCGCTCAACGCAAGGCATATTATCATCAGATAGACTCCATCTCGCAACTTGCGGCGCGCTATAACATCCCCAATGAGTATGACAAGATGATGTCTGCCATAGGTGCTGATGGTTCTAACGCCTACACAAGCAATGACGTGACATGCTACGAGGAGGATATTCCCTCTAACGAAGTAGACAACTGGGCCCGCATACAGGGCGACAGATTCCAGAATATGGTGATTCGCGGCTTCCATACAGAGCTTGAAGCGGTGTATGAAGAGTTTAATATCAACATGGCATCCGACGGTTATAAAACCTATACGGCCTTACTGAAGAAGCTTTTCCCCACACATCCGTATGGCACACAGACTACCATCGGACTTCAGGAACACCTGAAGAACCCCTCCATAACGAATATCAAGAGGTATTTTGCCAAGTATTATGTTCCCAACAATGTGGCTATCTGCATGGCAGGCGATCTGGATTACGACAAGACAGTGGCTACTTTACAAAAATACTTTGGCTCTTGGAAAGGCTACGGAAAGGTTTCCGCGCCCGAATATCAGCCACAGCCCGTGCTGACAACGCCACAAGACACGAGCGTGGTGGGCCAGAACAACGAGGCTCTGATGATGGGTTGGCGCTTCGAACGTGGCAATGCGCTGCAAATGGATACGCTTGACATCATCAACCAACTGCTGTGCAACGGCAAGGCCGGGCTCTTTGATGCCGACCTTAATCAAAAGATGAAGGTGCAAAGCATTGACGACGGTCTGGAGAAAATGCATGATTACAGCTTTTTCTATATAGCAGCAACTCCCAAACGGGGGCAGACTCTTGATGAAGTAAGAAAGCTGGTGCTGGCAGAAATAGACAAGTTGAAGCGTGGAGACTTTGCAGATGATTTGGTTCCGGCTATTATCAACAACTACAAACGCCAGTATTACGAATCGCTGAACAGCAATGAGAGCCGTGCCAACGCCTTCGTTAATGCTTTTATCCTGCAATGCCCATGGCAGCAAAACGTAGGACTCATCAACAGAATGTCGAAGATTACGAAGCAAGACATAGTGAATTTTGCCAAACGAAACTTCACTGACGGCTATGCTTGTGTGTATAAGTTGCAGGGCAATGACACCACTATAAGGAAGGTAGACAAGCCTGCCATCACCCCAATACCAACCAACAACGACAAGCACTCAGCCTTCTTGGATGAGATTGTAAGTGCTAAGGTAGAGCCCATACAGCCCGTTTTCGTGAATTATCAGCGAGATCTGACCAAGTCAGACACTCGCAAGAAGTTGCCCGTACTCTATAAGCAAAACACCAGTGACGGGCTCTTCCACTTGCAGTTCCACTTGCCTTTCGGTACCGAAAGCAATCGTATGCTGCCCGTAGCTGCCGGCTTCTTGTCTTACTTAGGCACCAACAAAATGACTGTAGAGCAGGTGAACAGACAGTTCTATAACCTGGCCTGCGACTTCAACATAGATGTAGAGAATGATGAAACGAATATAAATCTCACCGGATTGAGCGAGAATATGCCTAAGGCATTGGCATTGCTCACTCAGCTAATGAATGACGCAAAGCCTGATAAAGAGGCTTGGCAGCGTTATGTAGATGCTGTTGAGAAGGCTCGCCAAGACGAAAAGACCAGTCAGGAGGAAAACTTCAGCGCGCTTCTTTCACTCGGTGTATATGGCGAACACAATCCTTATCTGGAGCGTCCGTCTGTCAGCACATTGAAAAATATGCAGCCTGAGCAGCTCACACAACTTATCAAGCAACTCGGAAACTATCAGGCCACCGTTCTTTATTATGGACCTTACACCCTGAAAGCACTTGACAACCTGGTGAGCAAAGCGGTGAAGACTCCTTCAAAGTTTATGGACGTTCCGGCGGGTAAGCCTTACCTGACTCAAGAAACCAATCAAAACGAGGTGTTGCTGGCCAACTATGAGGCTCCGAACATGTACATCTATAAGATGAACGATGATGGCAAGAAGTTTGATAAAAACGACCTTCCCTACATCGCCATGTTCAATTCGTATTTTGCCGGAGGCATGAACAGCATCATCTTCCAAGAAATGCGCGAAGCCAGAGGATTGGCATACAGCACCTGGGCACGCTATAACTTGGCAAGAAACCTTCAAGACACATACGAGTTCCATGCAGGAGTGATTTGTCAGACAGACAAGATGACCGACTGTCTGAAGGAGCTTGCCGTGCTCATGGACTCGATGCCGCAGAATCAGGCCGCCTTTGATATTGCCAAGCAAAACCTTGAAAAGTTTATCGCATCAAGCCGGACAACAAAGTTCAACGTTCTTTCGAGCTACATAAGTGCCCAGAAGCTAGGACTGGACGAGAGTGCCAACCAGATAATATATAAGGTACTGCCCTCGCTAAAGCTCTCTGATGTGGTTAGGTTCGCTCAAGACAACATCGCTAATAAACCCTACAGATACTTGATTCTGGCCAATGAGAAGCTCATAGATCTGAAGAGTTTGGAGAAGATAGCACCCGTCAAGAAGCTGTCGCAAGCCGACATCTTCGGCAAATAGAATAAGAAATGATTTAGTGAACAAGATATATTCATATTAAAAAGTCCTCTTGCTATGCGCTCCAGTGCGCTACACTCAAGCGTAATGGATAGCCATAGCGGAGGCAAGGTACAATATGTCAAACGAAGTAAAGTTTAATTATGCGCCCATGTTTCAGACCGGAAAGGATGAAACATCCTACAGACTGCTTAGTAAGGAAGGTGTGTCTGTAAGTGAGTTTGAGGGTAAGGAAATTCTTAAAGTGTCAAAAGAGGCTCTCACATTGCTTGCCCAGCAGGCATTTCATGACTGTGAGTTCATGTTGAGAAGGGCCCACAACAAGCAGGTGGCTGCCATTCTTGACGACCCGGAAGCTTCAGAAAACGACAAGTATGTGGCCTTGCAGTTCCTTCGCAATGCTGAGGTGGCTGTGAAGGGTGTACTGCCTTTCTGCCAGGATACGGGTACGGCAATCATCCATGGAGAGAAAGGACAGCAGGTATGGACAGGCTTTGACGATGCCGAAGCATTGTCGTTGGGCGTATTCAACACCTATACACAAGACAATCTGCGCTACTCACAGAATGCGCCACTCAACATGTATGATGAGGTGAACACCCGTTGTAATCTTCCGGCACAAATAGATATAGAGGCTACAGAGGGCGCTGAATACCGTTTCATCATGGTTGCCAAAGGCGGAGGCTCAGCTAATAAGACCTACTTCTACCCCATGACGAAGGCTACAATACAGAATGAGGGCACTCTTCTGCCCTTCCTCGTAGAGAAAATGAAGTCATTGGGCACAGCAGCTTGTCCTCCTTATCACATCTGTTTCGTAATTGGTGGCACATCAGCTGAAAAGAATCTGCTCACAGTTAAGCTGGGAAGCATTAAGTATTATGACAATCTGCCGACAACAGGCGATGAGACCGGCCGTGCTTTCCGTGATATAGACTTGGAGAAGAAGCTGCTTGATGAGGCTCATAAGATAGGGCTCGGTGCACAGTTCGGCGGTAAATACCTGGCTCATGACATCAGGGTGATTCGCCTTCCGCGCCATGGCGCAAGCTGCCCTATAGGCATGGGAGTAAGCTGTTCGGCCGACAGAAACATCAAGGCAAAGATAAACCGCGACGGTATTTGGCTGGAGCAAATGGACGACAACCCCTCTGAGCTTATACCAGAAAGATACCGCAAGCCAGGAGAAGGCGCTAAAGGCATAGAAATAGACCTTGACAAAGGCATTGATGCAGTGCGTGCCGAACTGACCAAATATCCCGTTTCTACACGTGTAAGCCTTAATGGCACCATCATTGTAGCACGCGATATCGCCCACGCTAAGCTCAAGGCACGCTTGGATAAGGGTGAAGATTTGCCGCAATACTTTAAGGATCATCCTATCTTATATGCCGGACCGGCCAAGACGCCTAAGGGTTATCCTTGCGGTTCTATGGGTCCTACAACAGCAAACCGTATGGATCCCTACGTAGATGAGTTCCAAGATCATGGCGGTAGCCTTGTGATGATAGCCAAAGGTAATCGCACACAGGTGGTAACAGATGCTTGCAAGAAGCATCACGGGTTCTACTTAGGTACTATAGGAGGCGTCGCTGCAGTGCTGTCACAGAGTTGCATCAAGAGCATAGAATGTGTTGAGTATCCCGAACTGGGCATGGAGGCAATATGGAAGATAAGGGTAGAAAACTTCCCCGCCTTTATATTGGTCGACGATAAAGGCAATGACTTCTTCAAGCAACTCAAGCCATGGACTCCATGTAGTGCATGTAACAAGTAATAATCATATATTATATAAGGTGAAACGGGAGCAGGGCAATACTTGTTCCCGTTTTGCTGTTTTCTGATACTATTATATTTATTTAAAGGAAGATAGCCTAAAAAAGTTTGTTCTTCGGCTTTTTTTTCATACATTTGCAGTGTAAAAACAACAATTTAAAATAATCTATGAAGACAATCAAAATATGTACGCTAACCTTAATGGCTTTGTTCATGCCGTTACATTTGCTTGCACAGAGCTTTACAGAGCCAGAAATGCGTGCCATTTATGATGAGGTGAAGACTCCATATAAATATGGTATGGTGATAGCACCAACAGACAATTATCATAAAATGGACTGTCCCACCGTCTTTAGACATAACGGTAAATGGCTGATGACCTATGTGTGCTATAATGGCAAAGAGGGTAACGACGGCCGAGGATATGAAACATGGCTAGCAGAAAGCAACGATCTGTTGCATTGGACCACCAAAGGCAGGGTGCTGAGTTATAAGGATGATGGCTGGGATATGAACCAACGAGGCGGTTTTCCGGCTCTCATTGATTGGAACTGGGGTGGTTCTTACGCAATAAAGAAATTTCGCGGGAACTACTGGATGACTTATATAGGAGGTCACGGAACAGGTTATGAGGCTGTACGCGAACCTCTTAACATCGGGTTAGCATGGACTGCTGACGATCCTTCCATATCTCATGAGTGGCAAAGTGGCGATAAACCATTGCTAAGCATCAACGACAAGGCCGCCCAATGGTGGGAAAAACTGGTGCAATATAAGAGTAATATTTACGAAGATGCATCTAGAACATTAGGCAAACGCTTTGTTATGTTTTACAATGCGGGCGGTATTAATCCTAAAAGTGGATTTAAGGCCGAGCGTATAGGCATCGCCTTGAGCAACGACATGAAGCATTGGACAAGGCTTCCTCTCACTACATCCAAGCGAAAAGGCAATCCTGTGTTCTATAAAGACGTGGCCGGCATCATTACAGGTGATGCTCAAATCGTGAAGATGAAGGACAAATTCGTTATGTTCTACTTCTCCGCTTTCGACCCATCTAAGCCTTATTGGGCTTTCAATACGTTCGCCGTGAGTAAGGATCTGTTGCATTGGCAACGCTGGAATGGTGATGATCTCATCTATCCATCAAAGTCTTACGATGACATGTTTGCACATAAGAGTTGCGTTGTGAAGTATAATGGCATCGTATATCACTTCTATTGTGCTGTTGACAAAGACTCTCAGCGAGGCATTGCTGTTGCTACCAGTGTGCCATTAGGCCGTTCAGAAGTGCACTTCCCTACTCCAGAGCCCACCGGAAAACGCACAGAGCTCAGCCTGAACGATAATTGGACGACATGGATAACACATGCTAACCAGACGTTACCTTCAGAATACAAAGGCAAGCATACCGTAGACCTTCCCCATAATTGGGATGATTACTTTGGCTACAGGCAGCTTAAGCATGGCAATCTGCATGGCACAGCCATGTATACAAAACAGTTTGATTGCCAAAAAGAACAAGGCAAGCGATACTTTCTGTGCTTTGAAGGCATTGGAACCTATGCTAAGGTTAGGCTTAACGGCACAAGTTATGCAAAGGCAGACGTAGGACGGACTACTTATACCCTTGATGTTACAGACGCATTAAGGAATGGAAACAATGAAATACAGGTTCAGGTGGAGCATCCGGAGATGATAACCAACATGCCGTGGGTGTGTGGTGGATGTTCGGCTGAGTGGGGATTCTCGGAAGGAAGCCAGCCTTTTGGCATCTACAGACCTGTTAAACTCATAGCAACAGCAGAGCAAAGGATAGAGCCTTTCGGCGTTCATGTGTGGAACAACAAGGCTTGTGATTCGGTTTTTGTAGATACTGAAGTGAAGAATTACAGCCATCAGGCAGCTGATATAGTGATAGTAAACAAGTTGAACCCTAAATTGGGCAAGGCTCTTTTCAGGCTCACAGACTCTATAACCCTACAACCGGGAGAACAAAAAGTCATTCGGCAAGTGGCCGCAATAAGCAATGCGCATCGCTGGAATCTTGACGATCCCTACCTATATACACTTGTATCAATGATAAAAGACTCGAAAGGAAAAACCATTGATCAGGAAGAAACAGAGACAGGCATAAGGTCTATCTCTTGGCCCGTTCATAGTTTGAAAGACAGTTTGGGACATCCTACGTCCCGACAGTTTCTACTTAACGGCAAGGCAATATTCATTAATGGGACTTGTGATTATGAACATCTATTTGGAGGAAGCCATGCTTTTACTCCGGAACAAATACGTTCGCGTGTCAAAATGATTAGGCAGGCAGGATTTAATGCTTTCAGAGAGGCTCATCAACCACATAATCTGTTATTCCAAAAGCTGTTCGACGAGCAAGGAATGCTTTTCTGGAGCCAATTCTCTGCGCATATCTGGTATGACACGAAAGCATTTCGTGAGAGTTTCAAGAAGCATCTTATCCAATATATCAAGGAAAGGCGCAATTCGCCCAGCGTCATATTATGGGGCTTACAGAACGAAAGCGTATTGCCAAAAGACTTTGCTGAAGAGTGCACGGCTATCATCAAGCAATTAGATCCTACGGCTATAGATCAACGAGCAGTAACAACCTGCAACGGTGGTGAGGGCACTGACTGGAACGTTATTCAGAATTGGAGCGGCACATACGGCGGTTCTGCCGCCAACTATGGCAATGAGCTGAAACGCGACGACCAACTTCTTAACGGAGAATATGGCGCTTGGCGAACCCTAGGATTGCATGAAGACAGTGCGCTGGCAGCATCTTCACACCATGACAAGCATGTATATTCAGAAGAAGCCTTTTGTCATCTGCTTGGCATGAAGGCGCGTTTGGCTGAGCAAGTCAAGGATTCGGTGTGCGGACACTTCCAATGGATATTCGTAAGTCATGAGAATCCGGGCAGAATACAGCCGGACGAGGCTTTGCGCCGCATAGATAAAGTAGGCCCTATCAACTATAAGGGTCTGCTGACTTTATGGGAACAGCCCACTGAAGGCTATTATCTTTACCATGATTTGTATAAAGGCAATGCAGCCGATCTGCGCACTCCAACTGCTGCAGACCACAACAAAGTGTCGCTGAAAGGTGCTGAAAACTATTCATACCTCTACAGAGTGAATTGCGGAGGCGATGCTTTTACCGACAGCTATGGGCAACATTGGGCACAGGATGATTCACTTTATTCTCACTCTTGGGCCTCTGCTTTCGGCTTGAAAGCATTCACTGCCAGCCAAGGACATATCACAGACAACATCCATGGCACCAACGACGACACGATCTTCCAGTATTTTCGCTGGGGAAGACACCGGCTTTATTACAACTTCAACGTGCCTGATGGCTATTATAGAGTAGAATTATACTTTGCCGAGCCATGGATAGGCGCACGCTATGGCGCCTTGGCAGATGGCGAAGGAGAACGCCTTTTTGATGTGGCTATCAACGACAGTACTGTTCTAAATGATGTAGATCCATGGGCTGAAGCAGGATATGCCGGCGCGCTCAAGCACATTGTATATGCTAAATCCAAGAACGGGCAACTCAAAATAAGCTTTCCTAAAGTGAAGGCAGGCGAAGCTGTGATTGCCGCAATAGCCATAGCAAGCACCAAGAACCTTCCAGACATGAGCCATGCACCTTTGATGCGGGCCGATTATTGGCGCAGTTTGGATACCGATACCATCGCTAAGTTCCCCAAAGAACTATTGCCCAAGGACACTGAAGCATTCCCGGCTGTGAGATATGAGGAGGCAAAGGCAGCAGCCAATGCCATAAGTTGGACCATCACACCGGGAGTTGCCCGTGAATATATGCTTCGATTCAGATATAAAAACCAGACTAATGATGAGATAAAAGCCACTCTGGTCATCAAGAATGCCCAAAATATTACTTTGCTAAATAGGGATATGACGTTCCCCGCAACCAACAGTAAGTATAAGATAGTGAATACTACAACCGACACACAAATCAATGCCGGAGCTTACACTGTGACCTTGCAGGGCATCAACGGCCTTGATTTCAAATATTTGGAAGTACAATAAATCATATTGGGCAGCATGACTTTTGCCCGCCTTTTTAATCACTTATCTAAAGAGAATAATATATGCTGGATACAATTCATAAGATAGTCGGAACCTTGGTATGTCTTTTATCGCCACTGGCTATGCCGGCACACGATTGGGAGAATGAGTACATGCTTGCGCAAAACAGAGAACCTGCCAGAGCTTATTACATGCCTTTTCACGACAAGCAGGGTGATAGCAAGTTGTCACTAGACGGATTATGGCGTTTTCATTGGTCGCCTACGCCATCAGGAAAGGTAGAGCACTTTTATGAAACAAGCTTCAATGATGCACAATGGGTGCGTTTTCCCGTACCCGCCAACTGGGAAGTGAATGGTTACGGAACACCTGTCTACATCTCGGCAGGCTATCCCTTCAAAATAAACCCGCCTTATGTCACCAATGAACCACCTAAGAACTGGACCACATACACAGAGCGCAACCCCACAGGGCAGTATCGACGAACGTTCAAATTGCCGGCCTCTTGGACGGAAGGACAAACCTTTTTGCGCTTCGATGGCGTTATGTCAGCATTTTATGTATGGATAAATGGACATAAGGTCGGCTATAGCCAAAGCTCATTCGATGCTTCTGAGTTTAATATAACGCCCTTCTTAATGCCCGGCAAGAACGTTATCGCCGTCGAGGTATACAAATATAGCGATGGCAGTTATCTTGAAGACCAAGATTTTTGGCGCTTCGGTGGTATACAACGCAGCGTAACACTCTTTCATACGCCTAATCTCCAGCTCAGAGACTTCACCATAAGAACTCTACCCATGGGCAATGGAGACGACTACTCTTTACAGATTAACCCACAGTTGCGCACCTTTGACGCTAACAGTGGCAAAGGCTATTCTGTAAAAGCCTTGCTCTATGATGCCACAGGCAAGGAGATAGCCTCAGTGAGTACACCGGCTGAGCCCATACTCGACATACAGCATAAGGCCAAAAACATGAATGAGTGGTTTCCACAACGTGGCGAAAGGAAGTTCGCACGAATGGAAACAACCGTTGTTAAGCCTCATGAATGGACGGCCGAGACACCTTATTTATATACATTGAGACTTCAATTAACCGATTCGTTGGGGCACATAACGCAACAGGCGGAGCAGAAAGTAGGTTTCAGATGGCTTAAAATATCAGACGGTATGCTACTGGTCAACGGCAAGCCTGTCAAACTTAGGGGCGTCAACCGCCACGAACACGACCCTTATACGGCCCGGGTGATGACGGAAGAACGAATGCAAGAAGACATCAGGTTGCTGAAGGGGGCTAACATCAATGCTGTCAGATGCAGCCATTATCCCAACAATCCACGGTGGTATGAGCTGTGTGACTCTGCCGGCATCTATCTCATTGATGAGGCCAATTGTGAGACTCACGGTCTCAGAGGCACCTTGGCATCAACAACCACATGGGGACCGGCATTTCTAGAGAGGGCTCAACGCATGGCCGAACGCGACAAGAACCACCCCTCTGTCATCTTTTGGAGCCTTGGAAATGAGTCTGGCTACGGGTTCAACCATGCCGCCATGAGCGCTTGGCTGCATGAGTTCGACCCCACACGTTATGTTCATTACGAAGGAGCGCAAACACCCTATGTGCCCGACTCCGCTTATACCGAGGCCACATACCCCTATACCGACCCCTCCACAGTGGATGTTATCAGCAGGTTTTATCCTAGGGTGAAGCAAGAATATCTCAATCCAGGTGTGCCGGAAGGCTCTGAGACAGAGCGCGCAGAGAACGCACGATGGGAGCATCTGGCCGATATCGCGTCGCGAACCAATGACACTCGTCCCGTGATAACCAGCGAGTACGCTCACTGTATGGGCAATGCCCTGGGCAATTTCAAGGAATATTGGGACGAGATATATGCCAACAAGCGATTACTGGGCGGCTTTATATGGGATTGGGTAGACCAAGGCATAGCCGTCAGATCAGACAAGAAGGGCATTGGCTATGTGCCTGTCGGACTGTCAGGTGCATCAAAGCAGGGTGATCAGGCGATAGCTTTCGGTGGTGATTTCGGCGACAAGCCCAACTCAGGAGCTTTTTGCTTGAATGGCATTATACGCAGCAACAGAGAGATTACGCCCAAGTATGAGGAGGTGAAACATGTATATTCGCCCATACAATTTAGCTTCAGCGAAGGCAAGATCTATGTTGTCAATCATCATTCACACCTGTCTTTATCAACTTTTAGGTTCAACTATGGGTTAATGATAAACGGTAAGCTGGTTAAGACAGGCATGTTGCCATCTCCATCCACCCAGCCCGGCGACAGCGATGTTATAGCTACGGCTTCTCAATTCCATATCCCGGCCCAAAAAGATGTTCGGCTTAACATAGACGTTGCCTCTGCTGTAGGTGAGAACATCATACATGCCCAAATACCCTTACATGACAATTTATTGGCTTATCAGGCAGACCGGAAGCCTAACAAAGGGCTCACACAATCTTCACTATTGCCCCTACTCCACTCTGTCAAGCCTCAACTGTTCCGTGCCCCAACCGACAACGACCGTGGTTTTGGCAACTGGCTGGCAAAAGACTGGAAGCTTTCTGGCCTAGATACGCTGCAAGCAGTTAAGACAGACAAAGGCTTCAGATACGTGTTTCATGACGGAACAGTTGATGTTGCGGAGCAGAAGACCTTAAATAAAGATGGAAGCATAGACCTCATTTACACCTTTACGTGCAACGGTTCGCTGCCTGAGATACCTCGCATGGGTATAGTTCTCACCTTGCCAAAGGCCTTCGAAGAGGCTACATGGTATGGCCGGGGCCCTTGGGAAAGCTATCCCGACCGTAAACAAAGTGCGTTGATAGGATTATGGAGGCGTAATGTGAGCGATATGTTTACACATTATCCCCGCCCACAAGACTCCGGTAACCACGAAGACTGTGCGTTTGTTACCCTGTCTGACGGCAAAGGCCATCGCATATATGTGCAAGCAGTAGATGCTCCATTCAGTTTCAATGCCCTTCACTACTCGGTATCAGATATCTATAAGGCCGGTCATGACGACAAGCTCAAGATGGCTGATGCCACTTACCTAAGCCTCGACTGCGCCGTCATGGGGCTAGGAAACAGCAGTTGTGGTCCCGGTGTATTAAAAAAATATGCTATCAACAAACACGTTGCCCATCAACTGCATTTCAAAATATGGATGGATGAAAAATAAACAGACGGGTTCTGTGAGATTAAGAGAACGATAGAGGGTGCTGTTATGGCACCCTCTATTTGTATATCATAAAGAAAGCTAGCGTTGTGTTAGTCTTGCTCCATAATCTTCAACACAGAGTATATGTCACTACTGAAAGGTCCTGAGTGTTGAAGTTTAAGTGTACACATGGCTGCCGCAAACTTTCCGGCATCTTCATACGATGCTCCTTGCAAGCGCATATATAGATAACCGGCCGAGTAAGTGTCTCCACACCCCGTGGCATCTACTATCTCCTTGGGCTTATAGGCCGGAATCTCATAGAAAGAAGAGCCGTCGTATATCATGCTTCCACCGCCTCCCAGCGTGATAACCACCTCCTTAACGCCCCATGAGCTTATCGTCTTGGCAGCCTCGCGCACGTCATGGCTGCCTGTAAGAGCCACCATTTCTATCTCATCCAGTTGCAGCAAGTGGGTCATAGACAATATCTTATGCTTGTCAGGCCAATCCGTTTCATACACTCTCTCGTTCACCACTCTGCGCAAATAACCTTGCACGTCGATGCTCACCTTACCTTTATTGGCCAGCTCCTCAACCACTTCCACTGGGAAATCGCCTGAGAGAAGTGTTCCCAGATGATACAACTTAGCCTGCAACGGCTTCACTTCTTCTACTGTAAAAGGGTCAGCCAGAGCAAGGACGCGCTGCGAACGGTTGTCAGGATCGCTGCCATAGCGGTTCTCAAAGAACACCGAATGGGCACAAGGAAAACGTTTCACATCTATATCATCCTTGCGCATGGCCTCTATCACCTGCTCGTTATCATCACCTGTTGCCGTCACCAGCGAATAACTCACCTTGGGCGGAAGACTCTTCAAGGCACGGGCACAATAGTAAGAGGTGCCGCCCGCCATATAGACATCTGAAGTGGGTGTAATGACATGGTCACGCGTGATGTGGCCTATAAAACATATATCTTTCATTCAAGCTAATAATAATGCGAGTGCAAAATTACTTAAATCATTTCAAAATGAGCACCTACTCATGTAAAAAACTGAAATTTTTGTAGCTTTTGCACCCTTTAAAAAGCGAATGAAGACGATTTTACGTACTCAAAATGATAAAAAAGCGGGTCAAGAATGGATGCATGGCTGAGCACTATCGCCCACCATGCACCTCACATGAATGTATCTTCTGTCCATCCTACAGCTGGTTGGTGCTCAACTTATATGCAATGATCTTCATTTGCAAGTTGGCATAAGCTTCCACAAACGCGTTTCTGTTCCCCTTAACCATAGAGCTAAAAGGCAAAATAGGCCGTTTTAACATCTCAAATAGGCATTATCGCAACACAAAACAGGCACTTTCGCGTCGCAAAATAGGCACTTTTGAAAATCAAAATACAACCTACTGTACGTCAACCTGACTAGGCCTGATATTACTTCACACTGTTTGGTTAATTATTACTGAATAGGTGTACAATTTTTTTTCTTGTTTTCTGAAGAGCTTTACACTCTCAGTGAAAGTTTACTGATCTG
>ENA-OOXY01001590-OOXY01001590.1-human-gut-metagenome-genome-assembly--contig:-NODE-1590-length-14564-cov-3.722035_pt1 | contig 14564 bp, 10 predicted proteins | sample MGYA00241593_ERZ501355 | MGnify/ENA primary metagenome ERZ501355 (study PRJEB25962, sample SAMEA2042739) | human gut metagenome | biome: human gut; feature: human-associated habitat; material: faeces... | reverse complement strand
CGGGCAAGGGGATTCAGCAGCCGCAGCCGCAGCCGTTGTTGTTGCTGTTATTGCCGCACCCGCAGCCCCAGCTGCCGCAATTGCCGCACAGCAGGAACAGGATGATGATGGCGATGATGATCCACCAGCAGCAGGAAGAACCCTGATTGCACATATTTATTAGCCTCCTATGAAGAATATGGACCCATGGTGGGGTCTCATTCCCATAGTATGCCGGGGCCGGGAAAAGGTGCGCTCAGCCGCGGGAAATGCGGTAGCTCAGCGTCAGCAGGGTGTCCACGAAGTGGACATCCTCGAAAAACACGCCAGGCACGTCGGTGGACAGCTCCACATTGGTGAAGTTCCAGAAGCCCCGGATGCCCAGGCCGATCAACTGATCCGCCAGGGGCTGGGCCACGTTCTGCGGTACCGTCAGCACCGCCACGTTGGGCTGATACCGGGCTACATAGTCCGCCAGCTGATCCATAGCGCGGATGGTAACGCCCCGGATCTGGGTGTCGATCAGCGCCGGGGACACGTCAAAGGCGGAGTCCACCTGGAAGCCCACCTTTTCAAAATCGAAGTTCTGGAGCAGAGCGTGACCCAGATGGCCCGCGCCGATGATGATAAGCCGGTGGCCGTTGTCAATGCCCAGGATGTGACCGATCTCGGCCCGCAGCTCGGCTACGTTGTAGCCGTACCCCTGCTGGCCGAACTCACCGAAGCAGCTGAGATCCTGCCGGATCTGGGAGGCGGTGATGTCCATCTTGCTCCCCAGCGAGCTGGAGGAGATGCGCACCACGCCCTTGTTATACAGGTCATCCAGATACCGGTAGTACCGGGGCAGCCGATGGATGACGGCGTCAGAAATCTTTTGCTTTTTCATGATCATCTTCCTCTTTATACCGGGTTGTCCGGCAGATATAACCCTCCTCTGCCGGACGCCCTCCACAAAACTCACTGATATTGTACAACAAACAGACCCACTTGTCAACTTTTTTAACAATCTTTCTGAAAAATTTTTCTTTACAACCGAGGAAAAACCTGCTATAATTCATGAGTCGGGATGAAATCGACATGCATGCGCCCGTAGCTCAGCTGGATAGAGCGTTAGACTCCGACATTTCAGGCATCTCCAGTTGAGATATGGCGCAAAGCCTTGCCGCACCTGCGTTTGCGGGAACGGCAGAGAAAAAATGGGTGGTCGTTGACTACTATTTGACGACTATTCCCGCAGAAGACAACCAAATATGCGCCCGTAGCTCAGATGGATAGAGCGTTAGACTCCGACTCTAAAGGCCGCTGGTTCGAATCCAGTCGGGCGTACCAAATCCCTAAAAGCTGTATAGCTTTTGGGGATTTTTATTAGCAACAGATGGAGGCGGTACCTGACTTGCGCGTTTAAGTGATTGAATAGCGGTATTATGCGCTTTGCCTGTTCATCAAGAGAAACGAATAATGGTTGCTGATAGATTAAAATAATGGTATACTTTAACAATCATGTAGTATAGCTAAGCGCTTACGAATCATTCAATGAAGAATTGTGGTGATCAGCTATGTTTGATTTTGGAAACGCAAATGACGGGCAGCGAAAAGCAATAGCGGCTGCAGACGGTCCTGTCCTCATAACGGCAGGTCCCGGAACCGGCAAAACATATACGCTCGTGCAGCGTGCAATCTACCTCATAGAGGAATGCAATGTAAGGCCGGAGAGCATCTTCATTGCCACATTTACGGAAAAGGCTGCGAAGGAACTGGTAACACGTATTACAAACGAGCTTGCAAATCGAAACATCACGGCAAACATCAACGAAATGTATATCGGTACGTTCCACTCGCTCTGCCTTCGTATGCTGAAAGAGCATTTGGAATATACACGGCTTCGCCGAAACTACCGCTTGATGGATTCGTTTGACCAGCAGTATATGGTATTTCAGAATATCCATCGTTTCAGAAGTATTCCGGAGATTGAAATCGTCCTTCCGAACGGTGGCGCATGGAAGCAAGCCGAAACGATCTGTAACTTTGTAAACAACCTTTCCGAAGAATTGGTTTCGCCGGAGGAGCTGATGTCTGACCATGACCCATCGATTGCATCACTCGGTCGGATGCTTCAGGAATATCGCACAATTCTTACGGAAGCGAATCTGATGGATTTCTCCTCCATCCAGATAGAGGCATATCGGCTTCTCTGCGATAACGAGGGCATTCTGAATGAGCTTCGCTCTGCGATCACGCATATCATGGTCGATGAATACCAGGACACGAACTATATTCAGGAGCAACTCGTGTTTCTCCTCGCCGGGGAAAGAAAGAATATCTGCGTGGTCGGAGACGATGACCAGGGCCTGTACCGTTTCCGCGGTGCAACCATCCGAAACATCCTGGAATTTCCGCAGAAGTTTGCCAATGGCGAATGCCGTATTATCCCGCTGGTCATCAACTATCGTTCCAACAGCGACATCGTTGATTTTTATAACCGATGGATGGATACCACGGATGGTGCAAAGTTCAAGTTTCGCTGGGAAAATTTCAGATATGAAAAACGCATTGAACCTCATGAAAAATCCGCACTTCACAGCCCTGCGGTCGTGAAATTAGCCGGTGTGAATGACGAGGATGAATGGCATGAGAAGATCCTGCAGTTTATCAACAACCTGAAAACATCCGGCAAGCTGATGGACTATAATCAGATAGCGTTTCTCTTCAACTCAGTCAAACATCCGAGGGTGACTGCTCTTGCTCGTTTTCTTGAGGAGAACCATATCAATGTTTACTCACCGCGTTCGGATATGTTTTTCCAGCGTGACGAAATACGACTGGCGCTCGGCTGCCTTATGCTGATGTTCCCGTTTTATGTGCAGGGGTTGGAAAACGGGGAGTATACCTTTTTACAGCCTGAGCACCTGACTTATTATCGGAACTGTATCATGCTGGCGAATGAGTATCTGATGCAGCCGGAGCACACCGACCTGCTGAAATGGATACGCCGCCGAGGAAAAGACCATGTAAGCCTGACCGACGCAACGGACTACGCCTACTGTGGGCTCGTGTATCAGATGTTTGAGTTTCAGCCTTTTGCCGGTATTCTGGATACAGATATGGATGTCGGCGTTGTCGATATCCGACCAGCTCGAAATCTGGCAAAGCTGACGCAGATCATCGGAAAATTTGAATACCTCCACCGGGTGGATGTCTTATCGGCCGACAAGTATCGCGGGAAACGCGGCATTGATGCCAATACGGAACTGCTCTTTAATCTGTATCTCCGCCTGCTCTATGACGGCGGTATCACGGAGTATGAGGATGATTCCGAGTATGCGCCGAGCGGCTGCGTCTCATTCCTTACGATCCACCAGTCCAAAGGGATGGAGTTCCCGATTGTTTTTGTGGATTCTCTGACAAATGTGCCGAGAAAAACCACAAACGACCTTATGATGACGATAGAGGATCGCTACTTCAAGCGCCCGGCATTTGAACCGTATGAGGTCACAAAATTCTTTGATTTCTGGCGTCTGTACTACACGGCTTTCTCCCGTGCGCAGGATCTGTTGATACTGACCTGCAATGAGGACAAGCGGACACCCAGCGCTTACTTCAAAGAGGTTTATGACGAGCTTCAGTCCGTGGACAGCGAAGCATTTGATATCCGGGAGTTCAACTTCAAGTCCGTGAAGGCCGTGAACGTCAAGAGCACCTACTCGTTCACATCGCACATCACAGTGTATGAGACCTGCGCCCTGCAGTACAAGTTCTACCGCGAACTGGAGTTCATGCCCGTCCGTGCCAACGCTATGCTCTTCGGTACGCTTGTCCATGAGACGATAGAGGATGTTCACCGTGCTGCACTCAGGCACGAGGAGCAGACGATCACCGAGGAAAACGTGAACCGTTGGTTTGCCTCCAACTATGTGTCATTGACGAAAACCGAGCACACCTACCTCGCCGGTCCTCAGCGCGAGGCGGCATTGAAGCAAGTGCTCCGCTATGTAGAGCGGCAGCACGGCGACTGGTCTGCCATCCAGCAAGCAGAGGTGGATGTTTCTCTGGTGAAGCCGGATTATATCATTGAAGGCAAGGTCGACCTGATCCGGGGTGAGGGCGACACGGTCGAGATTGTGGATTTCAAAGCCGAACGGAAACCGGATATGGAGAAAATGCGGGATCGGCTTGAGCGGTACCGTCGGCAGCTTCATATCTATGCCCATCTCGTGGAGGAGCGTACCGGGCGGAAGGTCAGTAAGATGCACCTCTACTATACCGGAGAGGACGGCGGCGTACCGACGATCACATATCCGTATACGAAGTCTGCCGTGGAAGGAACGCTGGCGTCGTTCGATGATACGGTACATAAGATCATGAAAAAGGATTTCCGGCACTGTGCCGATGACCCGAAGGTCTGTGCTGGCTGTGACTTCCGGTTCTATTGCAGAAACAAATAAAGAAGGGGGCTGTGGTATGGCTGAACATAGGGTTAGGAAAGATAATATCATATATATCATTCCCGATGATGAGCTTTTTGCGAAATGGAAACGTGACGAGGCTTTTATTGATGAATACGGACGGCTCATGAATCGCAAGCCCCACAGGGTTCTGAGGGAACTGAAACACTATGTAGAAAACACACCTATGGTTCAGCAGAGAACTTCTGCACCGCCCGCTGCCCCCGTCAGAAAAAGTTCTCCTGTTAAGGACTACATCAAAGACACCGTCCGGGACACGGCGATGGAAGCCACTGAAATCATCGTTGATAGAGCCGTTGACATCTTCTTTTATGAAGTGCTTCCGAATGTGTGGCATGAGCATATCGTTCCGTTCTACCGCCGCACAAAAGAAGCTCTTACATCAAAAAAACTGAAAGCAGATGCAGTCCTTGCGAAATCAAAAGCAAGTACGGATGTTGCTGTAAGACAGCCGAAAGCTACCACAAAGATGACGCAGGAAGAAGCCTATGCCGAAAAGCGAAAAGTCCTGTATCATTGGCTCGGAATGTTGAGCAGCCTAAAGAAACTCTACGATGCCGGAGAGATGGACATTGATGCGACTTTAGCACAGCTGACAAACCCGGCTATGCTGGAACGGGTAAATTCCCTTTTGAGCGAGAATCCAAACCTGCTCGAAACGGATAAGTACATCGTACTTCACGGTCTGCTTGGCAGAGATTTATATGAGGAACGGCAGCTCGTTCCTATCAGAGCTGCAGAAATAACAACTATAGCCGCGAAATACGGATATGACGCAAGAAACGACAAAATGGAGGGCAACTATAATGGATGAGCAGCTTACTTTTGAATTTGAACAGAGACCGACGATAAAGGGGTTCCCCGAGCTTCGCTGGACGGGCAAGCGCCCCTATCGCTCCACGCAGTACTACCCCGCACAGCTGCGGGAGTCCTACGGCGAGGAGCAGAACGGCTGGATCAACAAGATTTTCTGGGGTGACAATCTTCAGGTTATGAGCCATCTGTTAAAGGAGTATCGTGGGAAGATTGATCTCATCTACATTGACCCTCCGTTTGATAGCAAAGCAGATTATAAGCGAAAAATTGAGGTCAAAAATGTTGGAAAAACTATATCTGATAGTTCCTCATTTGAGGAAAAACAATATGGGGACATCTGGACAAACGACGAATACCTACAGTTCATGTATGAGCGCTTAATTTTGATGCGGGAGTTGCTCTCAGAAAAGGGTTGTATATATGTTCATTGTGATTGGCACAAAGTGCACCATCTTAGATGTCTCCTCGATGAAGTGTTTGGTTCGAACAATTTTGTAAATGAAATTGTGTGGCATTATGCTGATTATATGCAAGGAAATGCTACAACTTCACTCCCAAGGAAGCATGATACCATTCTTTTCTATTCAAAAACGCCGAAGTATTACTATGAGCGTGTAAAAATGCCGCTTGATAAGCCAGTAAAAAGAAACCGTGTGATTTGGAATGGAAAAACAAAAGCATTAGAAGTAGCACGAGATGGACAAGGTAAAATAATATACGATGAATTTACAGATAGATTCTTGGATTCTGTATGGGAAGAGGATGTTTTGAACATAGGGCAAACATCCGTCACGCGGAAAACAAGCAGTGAAAATTTGAATTATCCAACGCAAAAACCAAAGAGAATTCTTGAACTAATTATTGAAGCCTCTTCACAACCAGGAGACCTTGTCTTCGACTGCTTCATGGGAAGCGGTACTACGCAGTCTGTAGCCATGAAACTTGGTCGCCGTTTTATTGGTGCGGACATCAATCTCGGTGCAATCCAGACGACTACCAAGCGTCTGCTCTCTGTGGCAAAAGAGTTGGAAAACAGCCAGACCGGTATGGGATCGGCCGATGACACGAAATACACCGGTTTCGAGGTCTACAACGTCAACAACTATGACTTCTTCCGCAACCCCGTGGAAGCCCGTGACCTGCTGATCGCAGCGCTGGAGATCCAGCCGTTCCCGCAGAGCGATATCTGGGACGGTGAACTGGATGGCAGGATGGTGAAGATCATGCCAGTCAACCGCATTGCCACCAAGGCAGACTTGAAGGAGCTTCTTGCGAACCTTCCGTATAAAACCTACGAGAAGCGCAAGGAAGAAAATCCGAATCAGCCCGTGGAGCGCATCACCATCGTCTGCATGGGACACGAGCCTGACCTGAAGGGGGCAATGGAGCAGGAACTGACCGATTATAAGGTAGACATCCAGATCATGGACATCCTCCGCGATAAGGCAGACCTTCAGCTGAAGCGCGACTCCGAGGCGGAGATCGTCCGGGAAGGCGGCAAGCTGGTCATCCGTGCGTTCTATCCGATGAACCTGATGCAGAAGCTCTCCCTCCAGAAAGAGTACGTGGAGGACTGGCGTCAGATGGTCGATTCCGTTATGATCGACTGGAACTACGACGGCGTGGTGATGCAGCCTGCCGTGACCGATGTCCCCGGCAAGAGTGAACTGGTAAAGGGTATCTACGACATTCCGGAAGGTTCCGGCACCATCAAAGTCAAAATCACCGACCTACTCTCCGAGTCGCTGGAATTGGAGGTGCGTTAAATGCCCGCAGGATTTGATCCGAATTTTTCCTTCAACGAGCAGCTGTGGTATTACTACTCTACGAACCGAGGAAAAATTCGCTCCCGTTATAATGACCTCACGAGAAAATTCCTCGCCTACAACGACGGCGAGGAGAATCCCCACGCCTTCCTGCGGAAGCCGCAGTTTGAGGCGTTGGAGATGTATGTTTTTGTGAAGGAATTCATGAATAACAAGCAGGTCTATGAGATGTTTGACGACTGGCGTCACAGACGGGATCACTTCTCCGATGCGTCCTATTATTCCATTGGTAAGGGCGGTCAGATTCGACTCTTTGACGCCCCGACTGAAAAGCAGACCGACACGCTCTTCAAGCAGATGAAGAAGTACCGTGAGAGCTATCCAAACTATATCTACGCACTTACGATGGGACTTGGAAAAACCATCCTCATGGCCACCTGCATCTTCTATGAATTCCTGCTTGCGAAAAAGTATCCGAGGGACAAGCGTTTCTGCCACAATGCGCTGGTCTTCGCACCGGATAAGACCGTCCTCCAGTCGCTCCGTGAGATCATGACCTTTGACAAAACGAAGGTCGTGCCGCCGGAGTATGCCCGTGTGCTCGATTCCAACATCAAATTTCACTTTCTTGACGAGGCCGGAACGATTCTGCACACTATCGACGATTCGGATTTCAATATTATCATCTCCAATACGCAGAAGATCATCGTGAAGAAAAAGCGCAAGGAATCCACGCCTACGGAGACACTCTTTGCCGGAACCGGATCGCTGCTTTCTGCCGTATACGGTGCAGACAACGATGATGACGATGCGTGGGATGACACCACGCTGATGGACAACCAGCGTTTCAAGAAGCTCTGCCGCCTGCCGCAGCTCGGCGTCTATGTCGATGAGGCGCATCACCTTTTCGGTGCAGATTTGGAAAAGCAGATTAGGTCGAGCGGAGCCAATAAGACCAGCCTGCGCGACACCATCAATCTGCTTGCGGAAAACACATCTATTGTGGCCTGCTATAACTACACCGGTACACCGTATGTCAAGAACCAGCTTCTACCGGAAGTCGTCTACGCATACGGTCTGCGTGAATCTATCTGGAACGGCTTCCTGAAAGACGCTGATCCCATCGGTTTTGAAAATGTCAAGAATGAGGAGTTTCTGACCGCAGTAGTGAGAACCTTCTGGGAACGGTATGGCGGAAAGACCTACGAAGGACTGAATCCGAAACTCGCTATCTATGCTTCCGGCGTAGAAGAGGCGGCAACGGAAGTCAAGCCGGTTCTGGAGAAAATCCTGGCTGACCTCGGCATTCCTGCCTCAAGGATTCTGCTGAATGTCGGCGATGCGAAGTACACGAAAAACGATGACATCAGAGATTTCAACAATCTCGATGTTCCCAGCTCGGAAGGAAATGAAAAGCAGTTCATTATTCTTGTTGAAAAAGGCAAGGAAGGTTGGAACTGCCGTTCTCTCTTTGGCGTGGCTCTTTTCCGTAGTCCAAAGTCGAAAATATTTGTTCTCCAGGCTACGATGCGCTGTCTCCGTGCAATCACAGACGAGCGCTTGACTGCCGCTGTATTTCTCTCCAAGGAAAACTACGACACTCTGGATGATGAGCTCCACAAGAACTTTAATATGGAGATCAAAGACATCAAGAATCCATCCAAGGATGACCGACACAAATACCAGGTACGGGTGCTTCCTCCTCCGAGAACAATCACGCTCAAGCGGGTATGGCACGAGTATACGCTCCACGAAAAGGAATACTCCGAGCCGGTAGATTTCAAGCTGGCAGATGCGGACTTCTCCAAGTATGCCAGCATCATGTACGAGAGAGACAGCCTCGCCCTTGACACCTCTGTTAAAGAGAAGAATATCGACCATTTCAAGGAGAATATGCGTTATAGCGAGTTTTCTCTCGCCGGAGAAGTGGCCCGTTATCTTAATATTTCCTGCATCCTCGCCGCCAGAATTCTTCGAGAATCCGTTGACGGGATCGATACGGTTCTCGAGGCGGTCAACCGCTATAACGCTGTTTTGGATGACTATATTATCCCTGCCGTATTTCATGCGCTGTTTGATGTCACTTCGGAATTGAAAACTGAGGACAAAGAACTGGTGCTGCTGCACGAGCCGAAGGATGCCGGATACTATGAGTTCTCCGCAAAGGATGACCTCGTGCTTACAAATCGTTATCCCGGTTTTAAACCTGAAGAAATCGCAAAGAGCTTCCACGCCGACACCTATTGTTTTGACTCAAAGCCGGAGAAGGAATGCTTCATGCAGTATATTACAAGCGGCAAAGTTGCGGAGGTGTACTTCACAGGTATGTTCACCTCCAATCAGGGCGATCTCTCTGTCCATTACTATGACCCGGAATCCGGCAGAATCCGCCAGTATTATCCTGACTTCCTTGCGAAGATGACAGACGGCTCCTATCAGCTTATCGAGGTCAAAGGTGACAACAAGATTGATGATACTGTGGTTAAGGCAAAGCAGACAGCTGCTGAAGAGATGGCTGTGGCAAGTGGTATAAAGTATCTCATGTATGCTGGAAGTCAAATCATGAGTTCTCACATTTTGGACGATTCGGAATCCGTTTATCCCCGTACTATAAGTTGCCAGCAATCATGAAGTGCCACGCAAAGATGTCAAATTATTATATCTCAAGCCCTTTTTGTAGTTTTGCACTTGCGGTTTGCTTATTCTTGTCGAAGGCGTGGGTATAGATATCCAGCGTGGTGGAGGGCTGGCTGTGGCCGAGAATGCCCGCCACCGTGGCCACATCCGTGCCGCCCGCGATCATCAGACTGGCAGCGGTGTGCCGGAGGGAATGGACGTTCAGCTCCTGCGGCAAGCCGTTTTTCTTGAGGATCAGCTTGAAGCGGTAGGTGAAGGTGGTGGGCGTCATGGGGAGCTGCGCTCCTTGCCGGCGGAACAGGAAGTCATTGGCGGTCAGCTCTCGCTGGTCATAGGTCTCGGTGATGTATGCACATTCTTGTCGGTACTCCCGCAGCAGCGATTCCATCTCAGCGGAGAAGTACACATAGCGGTTGCCCGCGCGGGTCTTGGGTTCCTTAACGAAGATTTCCTCGTCCGTCACCTTGACCGCGTTGCGGCAGATGTGGATGGAACGCTGCTCCCAATCAATGTCGCACCACTTCAATCCGCAGCACTCGCCCCGCCGCATCCCCGTGGCGATGATGAGCTTGAAGTAGGTTTCGTACTTGATGCTCTCGCCCTCCAGCGCGGCAATGATCCTCTGCGCCGTTTCCTCGTCCGCGATTTTCTTTTCGCACTTGCGCCCGGCGTAGCGGTAGGTGCGCCACGCCGGATTATGCGAAAGAAAGCCACCCTCCACGGCATCAGAGAGGATGCTGCACAGCGTAGCGTGCACGCCCTCAATGGTGTACTCGGAGAGTGGCTTTTTCGTGTCGGGACTGATGACTTTTCGCAGTTCTGCGTAGAAATTCCGGAAGTGCTCCGGCCGCAGCTCGGTGAGCTTGTAGTGACCCAGCACCGGGAGGATACGCTCGATGTCCTGCCGGTCGCGGCGGATGGTGGACTTTGCCAGCTTGCCGGGCGCTATGTCCGTCAGCCACAGGTCGATGTATTTTGCCAGTGTGAGCTGCTGGACGGGCTGCGGCGTGTGGCGGCAGTCACGTTCAAAGAGGACTGCCTGCTCGTTGAGCCATTTTTCGACCTGCCTGGGCGTCAGACCCTCCGGTGGGTGGACGGTTTTCTGCTGCTGTCTGATGCGTTTGCCGTTGTAGTCATAGCCCATGGACACCACGATGAGATAGCTGCTGCCGCGCTTGCGGATGCTTGCCATAAAAATGACCTCTCTTTCATTTGTCCTCGGTACAGTTGAGGCTTATTTTGCAAGCACAACATACCGCAAGCGCGGCGGTAAAGCTATCACAATTTTCTTGGAGAAATGAATTTCTACGAAAGCAACAATCATGCGCTGTGCCGCTTCGGAGAACAAGCGGCGAGATTGAAGATCTGTCCGCCGTCCGGACGGAGCATGGTGAGTATGGAGTCAGATGCCTGCTCCTTCTGCGCCTGCTGGGGGTGGCAGTAGGTGCGCTCTAAGAAGCCGGTGTCCGCATGACCCACGAGGTCTGCCACCGTCTGCTTGTCCACGCCGCAGTGCAGAAGGGACGTCACGAAGTAGTGCCGCAGGGTGTGAAGGTGGTACTCCCGCGGAAAGCCGATGGCGGCATAGATCTTCCGCAGCCGCTTGGTGAAGGTGTCCGGGTGGATGAGCTGCCCCTGTTCGTCGGTGAAGAGGTAGGGACTGAGCTTGCGGCGCTGCTTGTCCGCCTCCATCTGCTTGCGGCGCTTGTAGGCGAGGAGGATGCCCCGCAGGTCAGAGGAGAGATAGACTTCACGGCTCTTACCGTTTTTGGTGCTGCCCTCCACGATGCCCTTGCCGGGAACACTGCTGCGGGAGCGGCTGACGGTGAGCAGAAGACCGTTTTTGGTACAGGAAAAATCAGACCATTTTAGAGCGCACAGCTCGCCCCGGCGGCAGCCGGTGTACATGGAGAGCAGATAGAAGAGACGGTAGTGCCGCGGTTCCTTTGCCAGCGCGTCCAGCAGCTTCTCTACCTCGCTTCGCGTGGGGATGCGCTGCACCGTGCGCTGCGGTGTGGGCAGGTCTAACATTCGCGCGGGATTCTTCTCGATGATCTCGTTGCGCTTGGCATCGCTGAGCACGGCGGAGACCACAGAGAGGTACCGCTGCGCGGTGGACTCGTTGATGAGCTTTCCGTGGTGCTTGCGCTTGCGCAACTCGGAGAGCATATTTTCCAGTGCCATTGGTCGGAGCTTGTTGAGGCGGATGCCGCCGATCATGGGATACACCACCTCCAACATCCGGCGGTATGCAGCGATGGTGCTGGGGGCATATTTCGTCTGCCGGTTCAGCCAGCGGGAGGCGAATTCCTCAAAGGTCATCTCGCCATCCTCGGCGTAGCCGGTCTTGAAGCTGCGCTCCAGCTCTTCGGCAGCGTGGGCGACATACTGCCCGATGCCGCGCTTGGGGACACCAGGCGGAACTTGAATGGTCTTCGCCTTGCTGATTTTTTTGCCGTTGGGCCGGTAGCCGTTGCTGACGGTGATTTTATATCGTCGCTCATCTAATTTTTTGATGCTTGCCATCTTTACAATCCTCCCATCGTTTGCTCATGCTGTTGCTTTTTCTGTTCTTCCCGCGCGGCCTGTTCATTCAATTTTTCTTTCATCGCCAGAGCTGCGCCCGCGGCGAAGCCGATCACCGCGCCGAAGTTTTCGGCGGCGATTTTCGCCTCCATGCGTCGCCGCTTTTCCTCGGCGTCCTCATCCTCGTCCATCAATGTCCCCACGGCAGTCAGTCCGGCCACGGCGGGGATCAGAGGAACAGGCCGCGGATCGCCGCCGCGCCATACCAACCCGCCAGTGCCGCCGTGCCAAGGATCAGCACCAGCATGATCCACTTGAGGGCCACCAGCAGGCTGAAGTCCGGGAGCCAGTCGATCCACTTGGAGGAATACTTCTCGCTCAGGTTCCCAACCCGTTCCAGCAGTCTGTTCATCTCCGTCAGCGATCTCTGCATCTCCGTGAGCGACTGCTGCACCGGCGTCAGGTCGATGTGTGCTCTCAGACCGGGGATTGCTTTCCGGATTTCCTCCAGCTCCCAGTTTATTCCGTCTGCCTGCTCTGTCAGCTTGCTCATCGCCTGCGGCAGATCGCACTGGATCACAATGGGCTGCATCATCTGCGGCGGTGTATTTGCCAATGCGCTGTTCGACTGGTTCATCCGCTTCAATTCCTCCATCGATTTCCGCTGCTCGATGGAATTTTCTTTGGACGAGCTTTGCCCGTATTCTGAATTCATGCTCCATGGCCTCCTTGCAATACTTTTCTTCGTGTAGTTTGCTGTCGCGGCACTTTAGTCCGTCCGGTGTGGTGTAGGTGATGTATTTGCGGGTGCTCTCCCACCTCACCTGATAGCCCTCGGATGCCATCAGGAAAACGAAGGCGTCCTTGTCGGCGGCGTATTTCATGCACGCATCGATGGTGTTCATGAGCCGCAGCTTCCAGCTTTGGCCTTTCAGTGCCGTGTGGTATTCCGCACCGCTCATGCCGCGGGCCTGCTGCGTTGGCGCATCAAAGACAGGAAGACCCATTTCCTGACAGATCATGTCATTGCGCCGCATCAGCTCCTGCAGCTGCTCTTTCGCCATGTGCAGCTTCTTGCCGGTCTCAAAGTTGACGGAGTTGATGACGCAGTGGGAGTGGATGTGCTCGCGGTCTACATGGGTGCAGACCAGCACCTCGCAACCTTCAAAATATCCTGCCAACCGCCGAGCTGCTTCGTGCGCCGTGCGCGGGTCGATGTTCGCACCTTTCGGGAAGCTCTGCACCATGTGATAGAACATCACGCCGCCGTCTTTATGGTGCAGCAGCTTCGTACTCAGAAACTCGTCGAACGCCGTTTCTGGCTGACAGCCGATTCCGCTGACGAGCTGCTGTCCATCCCAGAGCGTCTTGCTGAGTTGGGAAACATAGCGCATGACACTTTTCATGCAGCCGCGCGTCTGCGTACCCTTTTTATAGTTCACGAAATGGACGATTGCGATTTTGCCACACCTCCCTCCTGCAACTCCCGCAGGGCAGTGTTGATCCTGGCGAACTCCTGTGCTGCTGTGTCCAGATTGGCGAACTGTACCTTGCCCATGTTCGCCAGCACAGTCAGCTGGTTGAGGTTGTTTCCGATGGCTTTTTGCTGCCGCAGGACTTCCCTGAGTCCGTCAAGAATCACGATGCGTTTTCCGAGACAACACGCGGTCACATAGTCGCTCTGGCTCATATGGGCTTGTGCTGCTTTTTGGCGAATAGTCTCTAAATCCTGTTCTGAGATCCGAATGCTGAATTGTCTGTCTTTTTTCATCTTTCCTCCGTATCTTTCGTTTCCCTCTACCAAACAAAAGCCCAGCGAAGCGGGTTTGATGGGAGAAGGACGAGCAGCGAAATAACTGAGCTTTGGCATTTATGCCGAAGCGAAGGATATGTAGCTTGTGAGGACGCGCTGGAGCGCTACTTCAAGTAAGCCGAAGGCACTGAAAAATCAAGAGATTTTTAAGAGGAAGCTGAGAGATCGGCTTCCCCTTTTTTGCGTTCCGCGGGAAGTGTGGTGTGCAACTCTATGTGCAAAATATTTTTTCGGGGATGGCACAGAACCGGCAGATGTGCAACTGCGAAAAGTGCAACCTTGCCGGTAGGATATGCCTTTGACTGTCTGTGCTCTGAAAAGCTGGAATGCTGCGGCATGCGCGCGCATAGACATAACGGACAAAGGGGGGATGAAGATATGAAAAAGATATGGCCCGCAGTGCTTTGCTTACTTTTTTTGTGCTCCTGCGGCAAGGAGATCGACCGCGCGGAGGCGATGCAGGAGCAGTACAAAAATTTGGCATCCTACGAAACGGACGTGCGCGTCAGTGTGCCGCGCGGGGACGAGACGCTTGTCTATGCCCTGCGCCTGAGCGCGCAGGGC
>ENA-OOXY01001587-OOXY01001587.1-human-gut-metagenome-genome-assembly--contig:-NODE-1587-length-14587-cov-1.845995_pt1 | contig 14587 bp, 17 predicted proteins | sample MGYA00241593_ERZ501355 | MGnify/ENA primary metagenome ERZ501355 (study PRJEB25962, sample SAMEA2042739) | human gut metagenome | biome: human gut; feature: human-associated habitat; material: faeces... | reverse complement strand
TCCTGTAGTGAACATGTTATTCTAACTGTTATTTCATTACTCAATTCAATACTTCTCCTTTTAAATATTACCTTTCAATTATAACATATTATGTTAATTTTAGCAAGTCTTGAGAAGTCTAAATATGCAAAACATAAATGTTATTATCTATTTTCAAAAAAAATTTAATTTGTTATAATATATAAAAAGTTAGAAAAAGTGATATAATAAATAAAAAATGAGGCTATTTAAAAAGCATTCTAGTTAATACCCTTTAAATAGCCTCACTTATTAAATTATTTACTTGGTTTTTTATAATACATAATATCATTAAGATCACACCCTATAACAAAACATAATCTCGAAAGAACATCTTTATCATATCTAGTAATTGTTCCTTCATAGTATCTTCTCACTACTTGATGATGTAGACCTGTTTTTTTAACTATTTGATTTATTGTTATTGCTTTTTCATCCATAACCTTTTTTATATCAAATACTATATCACCATAATCTCGATACATTATAATGCTATTTTCCAATTTTCTCACCTCTTTAATATTGTAGCATTAAGGCGGAATATTTAAGAGCCGTTTATTTATTCGGAATATATATTCAATATTTGATTTATGTGATATAATATAAATGCTTACTATAGAAGTAAGAGATAATTCCCAGTTATCTCTTTCCCCTATCAATTCGCCTAATATCAACAGGTAAACGCTCTACTAATAACTCGTGTGGCTCAATCTTGAAAATATTAGCAATATGGTCTATATAATCACTTGATATATTTCGCTTTTGATTTTCCATTTCAGATACATAGCCGTGAACTTGTACCTAATAATTCAGCGAAATGTTCTTGCGACCAACCTTTTTTAACTCTAAAATAGACTATATTATTCGCCAGTATTTTTCTTGTTTTAGTTACTATATTTGCCACCTCCCTTTTGAATTCGACTTACTACTATTGTAGTATGTTTCAAAAGGTTTTAACATATAACTAAATCGGAAGTTTGAATTGAAAATTTTATAGTAAGCAACACTTTTTATATAGATTGGAGGTGCTTTTATGCCATATATTTTGTGTTGCATACTTATACTTGTTATGCTCTTAATAACTTTTATATATATTTTACTTTATCAAAGAAATAAATACTTATCTAAAATATTAGATATCCAAAATGAAGCTAGTGATTATGCAGATAAATGTTTATATTATTTAAAAGAAAATACTGAATTACAAAAAACATTGCAGAAATATCAAGAAGAAAAACTATCTAATCTTGAATTTTTAGAAATTTACGGCGAACGTATAAAATATAATCCCATATATAAAGGAAAAAGAGCCTTGGTAGGAGATTATATGGCTACATCATACAATATTACTAAAACTGTTTTGCAGAGTTTAGGTTTTAGTGTAGATGTTGTTAATACTTATGAAGATGTTGTTAAAAAAATAAAATATGGCGAACATTATGACATTATTTTCAGTAATAATATATATCGCCATGGTACTGGTGCTGATTGTTTAACAGAATTAAGAAATCTACCTAATTTTTCTACTCCTGTTGTAATCCTTACTGTAACAGCAGACAAAAGAGATTATTTTGTAGATAAAATTGGTTTTGATGATTATGTCGTTAAGCCTATATCTCAAGAAAAAATAATCCCTATATTAAATAAATTATTAAAAAATTAGTTATATGTTATAAATATCGAATTATATAATTCGATATTCTTTTTACTAATAAGAGTTACTATTTCTAGTAACTCTTGAAAATAAAAGGGGATGTTTGTGCTAACTGTTTCACTACAATTAGCACTAATATATATTTTTTATATTATAAGAGAGCGAAATAATCGCCCTCTCGAAAATCACACAAAACATAATATACTGTTATAATATATTGACCCAAAAATTACCTTATACTATTTTTGCTCCAAAAGGTGCTAATGATAATTTAGCGATTTTGAAAAATTGAAGACCAAACGGAATACCCACTATTGTTATACACCATAGACAGCCAAAAATTAAATTTTCTAGTGCCATTGGTATTCCAAAGAAGATAATCCATATTACATTAGCCAACAAAGAAGGTACTCCTCCTCCATATTCAATTTCTTTTCCAAATGGTGCAAATGACATAGTTGCAAATTTGAAACATTGTTTACCATAAGGAATTCCAATTATTGTTATGCACCATAGTATTCCAGATAAAAGCCAAGAAAGTCCACTTAGAAAACCTCCAAAGATAAACCATAATACATTTCCTAAAAAACTCATAATTCATTCTCCTTTTCATTTTACCAACATTATATTATTTTGTGCAATTTTTTTCTACTTCAGTTACTTAACTTTTGTAATTATAATATTTATTAGTATATTTATCAACTAATAACAACTTTAATTATTGTTCTGCGATAATATTTCATTTGCTTCATCTTGTGTCAAACACTTATACTTAACCATTTTATCTATGACTTGTCTTTGCCTTTGCTTTGCTAGGTCTGGATTTTTTGTTGGTGCATATACAGATGGAGCATTTGGAATACCTGCTAATAAAATACATTCGTAGTCAGTCATTTCATTTAGCTCTTTATTGAAATATCCTCTACATGCTTCTTTTGGTGTATAATAGCCATCTCCAAAATAACTTGTATTCAAATATAACTCTAATATCTCATCTTTATCACAATTCTTTTCTATTTCAAATGCCATAAATACTTCAGCAATTTTTCTCTCTATTTTCTTTTCTTGCGTAAAATAGATGTTTTTGGCTAGTTGTTGAGTTACTGTACTTCCTCCTTCAACAAAACTCATTGTTTTTATATCATTAAAAGCTGATCTCCCTATTGCTATTATATCAATTCCATTATGCTTATAGAATCTGTGATCCTCAACAGCTATTACTGCATTTTTATACATTTGTGGTAATTCTGAAAAGTTTGTATAATTTTCTTTGTCTTTAATTTCTGCAATTTTATCTTCTACACTTGTTTCTTCTATTGATTTTTTATACATATCATATCCATTACCTACAAATAGTAGTGCTATACTCATCGAAATTAATACTACTATAAAAATTATTCTTTTTAATATTTTCATCATTACCACCTCTTTCTTTCGATTCCTACTACATTTATTACTATATCTAATGTTAATTATACTATATTAAAATGACAAGTAAGTGACTTTATCATCTTTTTTACTGTTCTTCTTTTATAATATTTTTACTACCCCAGTATGTAGCTAAGAAATACATGCCATAAATCACTCCAATAATCACTACTGTTGCAATAGCAGAAGGTAATAATTGATCTGTACTTGCTAAAGCTGACATCATTGAAAGTGCAAATTGTATTCCGAATATAGAATGTATAATTGCTAAAATAAGTGGTAATATGAAAAATATTCCTATTTGTCTAAATAGTGCTTGATTTATCATTTTTTCATCACAGCCTATTTTTCTTAAAATAATATATCTTTGCCTATTATCTGAACTTTCTGTTAATTGTTTTAGTGCTAAAATAGCTGAACTTGCAATTAAAAATATTATACCTAAGTAAATTGCTATAAACACTACCAATGTTGCTATTCCTACACTTGATTCTATAATAGCAATTTTTGTCATTCCATCTATTTCAAGTCCATTATCTGCTAAATTTTGTATAAGTCCTGAATTACTACTTGTAAAAATTGCTTCTATTTTTTCTTTTTCTTCATCTGTATTCGCGTTGTAATTTGCTACTAACAATGTTTGTTCTTTTTGTTCTTCTTTTAAATTACAGCTATCTGGTACTAATATAATTCCTGTATTTATATGGCTTGTTGACATCATAATATATCCAGACTTACATTCATTATATTTAGGCACATATTCTTTTCCATTTATTACAAGTGTATTTCCATTTTCTAATGCCATATTTCTTAAATTTTTTATATTATCAAAATCACAAAGAACTATATATTCATTATCTTTTAATTCATATTCTTTTTGTCCATATAATCTTGCTATTTTATTATAGTCTGAAACTTTTACAAATTGTTCTGATGTTTCATATCTTAACATAGGATATAAAGCTTTTACCTCATCAAGATTATCTCCAAAAAATGTTCCCCAAGTTATGCTACTATCTGCATATATTGGTATTTCTACTACATCTTTTAATAAGTTCATATCAAATCCATTTTGTGTTAATGTATATTCTACTGATTTTTTAGAATCTTCCCTTTGCTCTTTTGTATAAATTTTTTCTATTCCATATATTGTTGCTTTTTCTGGTAAATTTGCTGTTTTGTATAAATTAATATCTACTGGTGTCATTTCTTTTAAATCTTGTTGCATTGTGTTTCTTAAAGATAAACTAGATGATAATACTGAAATTGTCATAAATAGCATTAAACATATTACACTCATACTAACTACTGTTGTATTAATTTTATTGTTTAATTGTCTTAGCACAAACATGTTTGTTCCTTTTAAATACGTTTTTTTCATTGATTGTACTAATCTTAATATAAACCCTGATAAAGACCAAAATACTCCAATTGTTCCAACTATTCCCATTAATATTGGTGGCAATATTTTATCGGCTGTATCAAGTGTTTGTACCCCTGCTGTTACTTTCCAATAGCTATATGCTAATATTCCTGCTGACATCAAAAATACTAATATTGAAATAATTGGATTTTTTAATTTAATAGTTTCGTTTTTCTTAATTGCTGTAAGTAAATTTATTAATTTATATCTTGAAATTGTAATTGTGTTAAAAAACATTACTGCAAGATACATTACTGCAAAATATATACAAGTTTTTATACATGCACCTTTTGAAAACACAAATTCAAATTTTGTCATATTTGCTTCAAACAATTTTGCAACTAATACTGACATAAATTGTGATGCAAATATTCCAATTACAAGTCCTGCTATTAGTGATAATATTCCTACTAATATTGTTTCAAATAAAATTATTTTTGATATTTGTCTTTTTCCCATTCCAAGTGTCATATATATACCAAATTCTTTTTTTCTTCGATTTATCAAGAAATTATTTGCATATACTATTAAAAGTCCTAATATTACTGCAACAAATACTGATACAAATTCTAACATTCTAATCATCATTGTTATAATATCTCTTTGTGATTGTGATACTTGTAACATGGCTTGTTGACTATCTAAAGAGTTAAACATATAAAATATTGCTACTCCTAAAACTAATGTTATAAAATATATGCTATAGTCTTTAAAACTTTTTTTCATATTTTTAAATGATAGTTTAAATAACATCTCCAAGCTCACCTCCGAGTAAAGTTTGAACTTCTATTATTTTTTCAAAGAATTGTTTTCTTGTGTCATTTCCTTTTGTTAATTCATTAAATATTTTCCCATCCTTTATAAATAAAATTCTATTTGCATAACTTGCTGTAAAAGAATCGTGTGTAACCATTAAAATTGTTGCATTTAATTTTTGATTTAATGCTTCAAAACTTTCCAATAATTGTTTTGCTGATTTTGAATCTAATGCTCCTGTTGGTTCATCTGCTAATACTAATTGTGGATTTGTAATAATCGCTCTTGCTGATGCTACTCTTTGTTTTTGCCCTCCAGATATTTGATATGGATATTTACTTAATATATCCTCTATATCTAGTTTTTTAGCAACCTCTTTAACTCTTCTATCAATTTCATGTGCATTTACTTTTTGAATTGTTAGTGCTAAAGCAATATTTTCATAAGCTGTTAAAGTGTCTAATAAATTAAAATCTTGAAAGATAAATCCTAATTCTTCTCTTCTAAATTTATTTAACTTATTGCCTTTTAATTTTGTAATATCCTGCCCTTTAACTATTATTTTCCCTGCTGTAACTCTGTCTATTGTTGAAATACAATTTAATAGTGTTGTTTTTCCGAGATCCGCTTGCTCCCATTATTCCAACAAATTCTCCTTTTTGCACATTAAAGCTAATATTATCAATAGCTTTTGTTAAATTTGATTTGTTTCCATAATATTTTTCAATATTTTTTACTTCTAATACATTTTCCATTCCAAAAACTCCTTCCTTGTTTTGTTATTATCTTAATTATAAACTCATTTCTAAATTTTTAACATCGATTTACCTTACAATAACCTTACATTTTTGTAAGGTTAGAAAAAGCTAGCACAATGTCTAGCTTTTAATCTCTATTATTATTTAATTCAATAGCAAATTCAATATATTCGCCATCATTTTTCGCCATTATTTTTCCTTTATGCAATTCAATGATTTCTTTTGCTATTGCTAATCCTAATCCTGTTCCACCTGTACTGCTTTGTCTTGCCTCATCTGCTCGATAGAATTTATCAAATAATTTTTCTAACTTATATTCAGGAATTGCATCTCCTTTATTTCTAAAAACAATCTTAATTTTTTCGTTTTCTTCATTAATTTTTATTTCTATATTTGTATTTTCATAACTATAATTGATTGCATTTTTTAGTAGATTACCAAATGCTCTGGCTAGTTTATCTCCATCACCTTCATAATATAAATGTTCAGGTTTTGTAATTTCACATTTTAAATTTCGTTCCTGTAACATAGGATAACACTCATCAACTAACTGCTCTATTAGAAATGGAATATCCAATTTTTGTTTACTTATAGGCATATCTTGTATATTATATCTAGTTATTTCAAAAAATTGATTTGTTAATTCTTCAACTCTTAATGCTTTATCTAATGCTATCTTGATGTATTTTTCTTGCGATTGTTTTGAAATATCTTTTTCATCTGTTAATAAATTCAAATATCCTATTACTGATGTTAAAGGTGTCTTTAAATCGTGAGCCATATACATTATCAAATCGTTCTTTTTGTTTTCTGCTTCTCTTGCTGCATTTTGACTATTTATTAAATCTAATCTTATTTTGTTCAATTTATTTTCTAACAAAATTAAATCATTTGATAATTTTATTTCTTTATCTGGTTCTTTTATAATTTTATCTACTGACTTCATAATTTCTAACATTTTTTGACTCATATTTCTTGTAACAATAAAAGTAATACCTATAAAAATAATCATATAAAATATGACCATCATAATAGTTTTATTTCGTACAAAAAATAGATATAAACTTCTATTAAAATTTGATACTTCATTTGCTATTGTATCATTATAAAATCCATCTACAATCAATGAAAATATTAGTGTCACAACAAAAGTATAACCTAGAATTTTCAAAATGCTTTTAGTTGCTATATTATTCTTCAATTTAGTTATTTCTCTGTAATCATTCAATTTTATATCCCACTCCCCATACCGTTTTTATATATTTAGGATTTTTAGTATCTTCCTTTAGCTTTTCTCTAATCCTTCTAATATGTACCATTACAGTATTATTATTATCTAAATATTTTTCTTTCCATACTTTTTCAAATAGTTCTTCTGAACTAACGACCTCTCCTTTTTTACTTGCAAGATAAAGTAAAATATCAAATTCTATTGGAGTTAAGTCGATTTCTTTATCATACAATAAACATTTATGCTGTTCTTTGCATATTTCCAAACCATCAATATATATCTTTTCCTCATCAGTTTTATAATTGTTGTATTGTTTATATCTTCTTATTGCTGATTTGACTCTGGCAACTAATTCGAGAGAATTAAATGGTTTTGTGATGTAGTCATCTGCACCTAATGTTAGTCCTGTAATTTTATCTTGATTTTCAATTTTTGCTGTTAGCATTATAATTGGAAAGTTTAGTTTTTTATTTCTAATATATTGACATATTTCAAATCCGTTTTTTCCTTTTATCATTACATCTAATATTGCACAATCTAATTTAACTGTATCTATACATTTTATTGCTTCATCTGAATCGTAAAATTTATATATATTATAATTTTCATTTTTCAAATAAACTTCTACTAAATCTGCAATTTCTTTTTCATCATCTAATATCAAAACATTCATCATAATCCTTCTTTCCCTTGAATTATAACATATATTTTGCTTTTTTTCATCTGTTTCTTCATTTCGTAAGAAAAAGTTAAGATTTATTTAAGTATTTTTTAAAACTTATTTTTCTTTATTCTTGTATAATAAAGACAAGTTACAAGGAGGAGAAAAAATGAAACAAAAAAAGAAAAAATTAAACATACAAAAAATATTATTTTTTATACTATTTATAATTTCAGCAGTATATTGTATTAATAGATATACTGTTAATACAAATATAAACCAATCATTATTACCTAATAGTATTAATAATTCAAACTATAAAATTATAAAACAAGATACCAATAAAAATTATTCTGGAATAGGTCAAGAAAAGATTAATAATAAAGATGGATACTTTACAACATTTACAACGAAAGAGAAAAATAAAAGAACATATATCGAATATAAACAAAATGGTAATTCTTCTTGGTCTAATTCGGAATATTGGAATGGTACTATGGCTGAAAACGGATGTGGAATAACTGTAATGTCAATTATTTTAAGTGGTTACAATAAAAATTATACTCCAGAAGATCTTAGGCAAAAATATTATCCAGTATTAAATTATGATAATCTGTCTAAAGAATTATCTTCTGTTTATGGAATTGATAATTCAGACTTTTATTATGATTCTACTCATTTATCAAATAAAAATATAATAAATCATTTAAAAACTGACCGCCCTATTATCATTTGTGTATGGAATAAACCAACTGACAACAGGTGGACTACTGCCTCTCATTATATGGCTTTACTTGCTACTGATGGTAAAAATATGGTTTATGTTTCTAACCCTAATGGATTAGAAAATAATAGCAAAAGTTCTGGTTGGTATAATATTAATGAAATAACGCCTTATTTAGCCAAAGCATTATATATTGAAGAATATTAAAATTAGAGAGTTCAAATTTGAACTCTCCTTTTGATATAATCAAAATGTTTCGCTTATAAAACTACTTTTAGGAAATACAATCTTCACTTCTGTTCCAACATCTTTTTCCGAATTTAGCTCTAAACCTAATCCTAGTTTATTACATAATTTCTTACACAAATATAATCCAATTCCTGTAGCTTTTTGTCCTCTTTTTCTTCCATTTTCTCCAGTAAATCCTTTTTCAAATACTCTAGTAATTTCTCCTTTTCTAATTCCAATTCCATTGTCTTTTATGTATAAAATCGTATTCTCTTTTTTAATTTCTGAATAAATTTCAATTTTCTTACTATCTTCCTTACTGTATTTTACTGCATTTTGTATAATTTGACTTAAAATAAACATACACCATTTATGATCCGTATAAACAATTGTATTTATATCATGTGCATCTATGTTTATTTTATTTTGAATAAGATTTCTTTTATTTTTTATAATAGAAGAATTTACAATTTCTTTTAAATTCACTTTCTTTATGTAATAATCTTTTTCGACTGTATTACTTCTAGCATAAAAAAGAGCTTGTTCAATATAGTTTTCTATTTTGTCTAATTCCTCATTGATACTTTCTGTTACTTCTGACTTATTGTTTTCTATTATCATCTTTCCTGCTGCTATTGGTAATTTTATTTCATGTATCCATAGTTCTATATACTCTTTATAATCTTCTTGCAAATATTTATATTTATCTACATTCTCCAACATTGACTTTCCTGTTTCTTGTACTATCTCTTTCAAGATTTTTCCCTCTTCAAAACCAGGATTTCCTGTTATTTCTGCAATTAGATATTTTTCACTTAATTCCATCATACTTTCTTTTAAATTGTTATAGTAATTTTTCTTTTTATAGTATTCTATAAAAAAGTATATTAAAAATAATATAATAGGAGCTAGTCCAACATAGATTCTAACAAATATTGCTATTTCTGATGGCAATAGCAATATTTGAGAGGTTATACTTGCAAATAAAATTAATATGATATATGTAATTCTATCTTTCAAAAAACTTTTAAAACTCATTTTAATATATATCCCTGTCCTCTCTTAGTTTCAATAGAATCTTTTATGCCTAATTCTTCTAATTTACCTCTTAATCTAGTCATATTTACTGTTAAAGTATTATCATCTATAAAGTTCTCACTTTCCCATAAATAATTCATAATTTCTTCTCTTGTTACTATTTTACCTTGATTTAATACTAGATAATGTAATATTTTTAATTCATTTTTTGTAAGTTCTATTTTTTTATTTTCTTTTTCTATCACGCTTTTAGATACATTTAAAATAAATTCGTTGCACTTTATTTTTTCCTGACTTTTTTCTGCATTTTGATTTCTTCTTAAAAGTCCTGCAATTTTTGCAAGTAAAATTTGAATATTGAATGGTTTTGTCACATATTGATCTGCTCCATAATTTAAACTTAATAGTTCATCTATTTCATTATCTCTACTTGTTACCATTATTATTGGAACATTTGATGTTCTTCTTATTTCTTTGCAAATATATTCCCCATCTGTGTATGGTAAATTTATATCTAGTAATATTAGATCTGAATTTTCTTCTAAAATATCTTCTACTGCATTATCAAATTTTTGCAATATTACTGCTGTATATCCATTTTTTTCTAAAAAAATTTTTAATTCTTTACTTAGTTTTTCATCATCTTCTACTATTAGTATCTTTGACATATTTTTCTCACCTACCACATTATAGCATATCTTTTTTTATTTTTCTATAAGTGCAAAAAGCAAATCAATATTGATCTGCTTTTGTATTATTTATTTGTTATATTGTTCTTGCACAGTTTCTGGCATTTCATCAAATTGTACTTCTTCCCAATTTACAACACCTCTAGTCATCATCACTTTTAGTTTTAAATAGGCATCTTCTCTTAATTCTCGTGTTGTTTGAAAAGTTATTTCTTTTGATTTTCCGTTTTTATTATAAGATATTAATGTATATTCATAGTTCATATTATGTTTTGATATTTTTTCTACTTTTGTATTATCTATTTGAGTATAATAATCTGAACTCTGATATACAAGCATATAATATGCACCACAACACAATGCTATCACTAATACTATTCCTATAATAACAATTATCTTTTCCTTTATTGTTTCCATAGTGATTCTCCTTTCTTTTTTCATTATAAATCTCTTATACATACTTTGCCATCGATTTACCTTACAATAACCTTACATTTTTGTAAGAAAGGCAAAAAGAATAGTATTTTACAACTATTCTTTCAACATTTTATTTTCTATTTTATTTTATTCTTTTTTAAATATAGACTTATGCTAATTGCTAATACAATTAATATAAAAATTATAATTATAGTAATTTTATTTTTCATTTCTTATTACCTTTCCAAATTTAATTAACTATATTCCAACTGTTTCCTTTATCTTCTGAACAATATTTTTTAGAATCTCCACCATTATAATCTCCATCTGATCCTTGCCCTATTTCTAAATACATTTTTTCATTTTCTATTGTTGGTAAATTATAATAATCATATATATCACTTTCTAAAATATTTACTTTTGAAAATGTTTTTCCACAATCTCTTGTAATATACAAATCCGAATTTTCTCCACCAGTTAGAGGCATTGTTAAAAATCCTGTATTTTCATCAATAAATTTTATTTGACTTGCTGTTTTAAACCTTTCCTCATTTTTCTCTCCAATACCATTGCTTATGTCAGTCCAAGTTTTTCCACCATCAACTGTTTTTGATATTTTTCCAAAGGCTGTTCCCATTGCTACATCTTCAAATTCAAGCATAAATCCAATATTAGCATCTATAAATTGTATATTTTGAATAGAACCTTTATCTTCTAATTCAACAGTTTGCCAATTAACTCCCATATCATCTGAATATACTAAATATTTTTTCTGATTTTTAGTATAATAAAATATAGTTTTTTCTTTTGAAATTTGATAATTGTATTTATTGTAACTTGAACTATCATTTGAAAAATCTCCTGGTACTTCTATTGTATTTTTTCCATCATAACTAATATATAGAATACCATTTTTTATCTTATAATCATTAGCAGCTACACTAACAACATTATAATTACTTAAATCATTTGCATTTTTGTATGTAGTACAATATAGTTTTTCTTTTACTGCCTTTTCCATTGAAACTTCTGTTAAGGTTATTGTTCCATCTCTTTTTATAATTCCTGTCTTTTCATCTATTTTACAATCTTTATTTAATGCAATTACATATTTAGGTGTTTCATTTTTATACAATACAATTGCTAGTGTTCCATATTGTTTAATCTTATCATATTCAAATTCTTCTGACTTTTTATCTTTTTTAATCTTTATCCCTTTAGAATCCATAGACATCTCTATTTGAGTGCCATATTGACTTCTTGTTTGCCAATCACCTGAAATAGCCGTTGTTACATAATAATATGATATTCCATTACCTCTATCTCCATAAGTTGCAACAAATTCTCTTAATTTTCCATCTTTATCCTTATATGTAATGCTACAAACATCATTTACTATCCATTGATGTTTTATCTTTCCTTCTACTGCATAAGAAAATTTTTCTTTTGGTTTAGCAAAGATAAATAATTTTGCATTTTTATATAATGTTGTTTCTCCTGTTTCTTTATTCTGCTTTAATACTAATTCATTTGAAAAATCGCTCGAAAAGCTGACAATACACTTATTTTTAAATCCATTGTTAAGCATAAATGCAAAATTGGTAATCGTTAAAATACTTGCTACACAAGTCACTATTATATTTCTCATCAATTTATTTTTAATTTTGCTATATTGAGTAATATATATTGAAGGAATTATAGCTGTAATAACAATAATTTCATTTATAATATAATAAACAATGTCTGATACATATTCATAACCATGTTTTCTTAAAATAGTTATATATCCAAGTTGAATAATAAAACAAATTACAAATAATACTGTTGATATTATTGTTATAATCTTTTGTATTTTCTTTCTCTTTTCCTGTCTTTTTTCTTTTTCCTTCATTATATTTTCAACTGCTTCCTGAACAGCTTTTTCTATATCTATTTCTTCTTTTTTACCTAGTTCTGCATTTAATATTTCTGAAGATGTGATTCCAAATGTTTCTGCTAATGAATTTATTATTGTAATATCTGGAAAACTTAATCCTCTTTCCCACTTTGATACTGCTTTATCTGTAACTTCTTCTGTATATGAAGTCTGGACACATAAAAACAGCCTGACAGCGAAAGAACTTACTTCTTCCGGCTATCAGGTTGGAAAAGAAATTATAGGAACAACTGTAAATACGCTGCTTTTTGCTTATCTTGGAGGCTCTATTCTGTTATTTGCCTATGTTCAGACACAGCAATATAACCTGGAAATTATTCTCAATTCCAAATTTCTTTTTCAGGATGTTGCAATCATGCTGTCTGGGGCGATTGCCTGCCTTTTTACAGTACCGGTATCAATCAGATGTGTGATCCGCCAGATCCATCATGCTGCATCTGAAACAGATCACAGCTGATCGGATTTGTTTTCACAGTCTTTGCAGATTCCATGAAGCATATCTCCGCTGCACTGCAGACGGAATCCATGATCCCGGAACAGATGCTCTTTTAACCGAATCAAGTAAGTCCCCTGTGGGGATTGCGAATATCCGCTTGACTTCTATCAAAGAGGCTGTTGATTTTGTGAATTCAGCATCCAGACAGCCGTACAATGTAGATTTGTCCAGAGAAATTTACAATGTAGATGCAAAATCAATTCTGGGAGTTCTGGTACTGGGCCTGGGAAATATGATGGAAAGTGTGATATGATTTGAATTACAGAATATATACAAGGAGGAATTTATATTATGTACGATAAATGTGTGGTGTTAAATGCAAAGAAAATGAATTTTGATGGGAAGCTGGATTTTTCCATTTTATCTTCTGATGTTACCGTATATGATGATACAACAGAACAGCAGCTGACAGAGCGTATTCAGGGAGCAGATATCATTGTAACAAAGGAGATGCCTGTGAGTGCAGAAATGATACAGAGATTCCCGGAATCTGTCAAGCTGATCTGTGAGGTAGGTACAGGATATAATAATATTGATCTTGAAGCAGCACGGAAGAAGGGGATTACAGTCTGCAATATCCCGGCATATAGTACAGAACGTGTGGCACATACTGCAGTCATAGGGTACGATTGCAGGAGCTGGACTTGATGTTCAGGAAACCGAACCACCTGAAGAGAACAGCCCTCTTTATACTATGGACAATGTCATTTTGACCCCTCATATGGGATGGAAAGGACTTGAAACGAGACAGCGGTTGGTTTCCATTCTGGCAGACAATATAGAGAACCTGAATCCGTGAAGTTCATTGCACCATAACAGGTAAATTGCTTGATTTTACGATGGATTTATTAAAATTTTATCGTTTTATAAATTCACCTGCCTGGTGAAGATTTTTCTGGTATAATCTTCTTAGAAATTCACATTCAAAGGAGATCACGCCATGAAAAATATTAAAATCGAATTTACCAATGAACGAATCATTCCCGCGAGCGGCCTGGCTGTTGTAGGGGCTATCCTTGGAAAAAGCGATTTTGTTAAGCGCTGCAATCGAATGGATGTAACACCTAACCGATCACAGCATCAGATTAAAAATGGCGATATTCTCCTCACTTATATTAGTATGTTGTGCA
>ENA-OOXY01001575-OOXY01001575.1-human-gut-metagenome-genome-assembly--contig:-NODE-1575-length-14687-cov-1.845886_pt1 | contig 14687 bp, 11 predicted proteins | sample MGYA00241593_ERZ501355 | MGnify/ENA primary metagenome ERZ501355 (study PRJEB25962, sample SAMEA2042739) | human gut metagenome | biome: human gut; feature: human-associated habitat; material: faeces... | reverse complement strand
CTGACGACACAGAACCCGAAATCGGAATAGAAAGAAAAAATAAAACCTACCTTTTTTCAGAACCCGCTAATCAGGTTTACAGAACAAACGTCATTGTTGTAGCAACACCGATACTTCCTGACGGTCCTTTTTCAGCTGTTCACTCAATTCGTCGATTCCGTTGAATTTTCGTTCACCCCGGATACGGGCAATAAGTAAAAGCCGGATTTCTTTACCATAGATGTCGGCATCGAAATCAAAGATATTCACTTCGATCCGCACCACGCCGGAACAACTGACTGTGGGGCGTACGCCAATATTGAGCATACCACGATATTCTTGTCCTTCAACCTTCACTTTTACAGCATACACTCCGGCGGCCGGCAATAGTTTACGGTCATCGTTCAACCGGATATTGGCGGTCGGGAAACCCATACTCCGTCCTATTTTATCACCGGTAACAACTTTTCCACTAACAGAATACGTATACCCCAGAAATTCATTTACCCGATCGATATCTCCGATTTGCAGAGCATTCCGGATTTTTGTGGAACTGATATTGATTTGGTTCTCTTCATATACTTCTTCCTGTTCGAGGTAGAAGTGATAACGGTCAGCTAATTCTTTCAGTTTTTCAAAAGTTCCCTCCCGGTTTTTCCCGAAACGATGGTCATACCCCACGACCAAACCTTTTAAACCGATTTTATCGACCAGGATATGACGTACAAAATCTGCATATTCCAATTCGGCCAGCGAACGGGTGAATTGCAGGACGACCAGATGTTCCACTCCATAAGTGGCGAGAATAGCAGCCTTTTCCTCCAAAGTGGTCAAAATCCCCGGCCTTTTTTCCATCGGATAGAGTACCTCCCGGGGATGGGGCTCGAAACTGATGATAACAGTCTCTCCCTTCAAATTCCGGGCCACTCTTTTCAGTGACTCGATCACCTGCACATGCCCTTTATGCACTCCATCGAAACTACCGATGGTTACTACCGGATTGACTATTTGTAAATTTTCGGTTCCGTAATGTATCTGCATCTCAAAAAGTGAAAAGTGAAAAGTAAAAAGTGCTGTCATACACCTTCAACTCTCCGGTTAGGAGGACAAAAATACGAAATTGTTATTATAGTGATAGCGGTTACACCGGTTTATTTGCAATTCAGCCTAAACCCATGTAACCGCTATCCGCCAAATATTCGGAGGAGTGATTATTCTATCCGCACTTCGATGTTCCGCAAGTTTTACAGATCAGACAACCTTCCTGATAAACCACCGGAGAGCCACAATTCTCACATTTTTCGCCGGTAGCCTCTGTTCCGTTGGGAATATATTTCTTTAAGGCTCTTTCGACGCCATTCTTCCAGGTATTGATATTTTCGTTATCGAATTCCATAGAAGCCACCAGTTCTACAGCCTGATGCACCGGCATACCGTGGCGTAAAACCCCGGAAATCAATTTGGCATAATTCCAGTATTCTTTATCGAACTTATAAGACAATCCTTCTACCGTCGTTTTAAAACCCCGTTTGTTCTGGAACTGGAAATCATACCGGGAATTTCCTTCAGCATCATAATGCTTGACGATCTTACCCGAAGTAACCGCTTTAGGCAGCATAATTCCTTCCTCATCATCGGCGATACCGGTAAATATCTCATAAGGCCGACCGTTATACAAACCGATAAAAGCAATCCATTTTTCTTTGTTATTCTGGAAACGCACGACATCGGCATCCAGCTCCATCGGACGTTTTGCCGGCATTTCATTAGGACTAGTAGTCTGTTTTTTATCTTTATTAGACACCAATACACCGGCCCGTGAACCGTCGCGATAGACCGTACATCCTTTACAACCGCTCTTCCAGGCTTCGATATAAAGATTACCGACCAATTCTTCGGTTACATCCGAGGGTAAGTTGACCGTAACACTGATAGAATGGTCCACCCATTTCTGCACCTGTCCCTGCATACGTACTTTAGCCACCCAATCGATATCATTGGAAGTTGCTTTATAATACGGCGACTGTGCTACCAATTCATCGATTTCTTCGTCGGTATAGCATTTAGTGGTATCATAACCATTCGCTTTCATCCAATCAGCGAACTTGTGATGGAAAACGATAAATTCCTCATAGCTATCCCCTGACTCATCCACAAAATCGATATGTACGTTCTGATCGTTCGGGTTTACCTTTCTTCTCCGTTTGTATACAGGCAGGAACACAGGTTCGATACCGGAAGTCGTCTGAGTCATCAGGCTTGTCGTTCCGGTTGGTGCGATCGTCAGACAAGCAATATTCCGGCGTCCGTACTTCACCATTTCGGCATACATATCGGGATCGGCTTCGCGTAAGCGCTTGATGAAGGGATTATTCTCCTCACGGCGGGTATCGTAAATCTTAAAAGACCCTCTGTCTTTTGCCAGATGTACAGATGCCCGATAAGCTTCGACCGCTAAAGTCTTCTGAATATCCACAGCAAAATCGATCGCTTCTTCACTTCCATAACGCAGACCCAAAGCAGCCAGCATATCTCCCTCGGCCGTAATACCCACTCCGGTCCGCCGGCCTTCTTTCGCTTTCTGTTTGATTTTCTCCCATAAGCGAATTTCTACGCCTTTCACTTCTTCACTCTCAGGATCTTCGTGTACCTTATCCAGAATAGCATCGATCTTCTCTAATTCGAGATCGATAATATCATCCATTATCCGCTGAGCGATAGCTACATGTTTCTTGAACAAAGGGAAATCGAAAAAGGCTCCTTTAGTAAACGGATTCTGTACATAGGAATACAGATTTATAGCCAGCAGCCGGCAAGAATCATAAGGACATAAAGGAATTTCACCGCAGGGATTGGTAGAAACCGTACGGTATCCTTTATCTGCATAACAATCGGGTACACTTTCCCGGATGATCGTATCCCAGAAAAGGATACCGGGTTCAGCCGATTTCCAGGCATTGTGTACAATTTTATTCCACAATTGGCGTGCATTGATCTGTTTCCGGTTTTTCGGTTCATCGGAATAAACCGGATATTTTTGTTCATATTCTTCGTCGTTGATCACCGCCCGCATAAATTCGTCATCGATCTTCACGGATACATTCGCACCTGTTACTTTCCCTTCAGTCATCTTTGCATCGATAAAGCTTTCCGAATCAGGATGATTGATCGACACACTCAGCATCAAAGCCCCACGCCGACCGTCCTGAGCAACTTCCCGGGTAGAGTTAGAATACCGCTCCATAAACGGAACGATACCGGTAGAAGTCAATGCAGAATTTTTCACAGGTGACCCCTTCGGACGAATATGAGACAAATCATGTCCCACTCCACCCCGGCGTTTCATCAGTTGCACCTGTTCCTGATCGATTTTCATAACTCCACCGTATGAATCCGAAGGACCTTCATTTCCGATCACGAAACAATTAGAGAGAGAAGCGATCTGAAACTCATTTCCGATACCGGTCATAGGCCCCCCCTGCGGCACGATATATTTAAAATCCCGTAATACCTCAAAAATTGTATCCTCACTCAGCGGATTCGGATAACGGTTTTCTATTCTGCTAATTTCTTTGGCTAACCGACGATGCATATCATCGGGATTCTTTTCAAAAATATTCCCATAAGAATCTTTCAATGCATACTTATTCACCCAAACCCGAGCAGCCAATTCATCGCCGTTGAAATAATTCAATGAACTCTGAAACGCTTCTTCTTGCGTATAAGTATCCTTCCCCTTTGTTTCGTATTCATTCATAGCATATTGATTTAATAGATTTTTTCTGCATTAGGATATTGCAAATATATAGAAAAATAGATCAAAGATGATAACTTTTTTCCATGATTTTTTCGACAAGTTTTCCAAAACAAACAGACAACCATTTATTTATCAACAAAATAAAAAGTTACCAACAGGTTAAAAGTTTTCCAAAATATAGTTTTGGTGAATAACAAAAATGAAACAAACAAGTATTTTAACAGAAATAGTTTTCAACAAGAGGACACCCGGAACAAGCATCGGAAAACAGAGTTGTCAATTCAATTCTACAAGTTCCCGGGGAATCTGCACCAGCAACCGGCTATGCTCGAAGTCGATCTCGCAGATATAATTTTCGGAAAGAGGTAAAAGAATCTCCTTATTCATAATGGAAACCGTCAGCACAACATTACCGGAATAATCGGCAACATCCGCTACTTCTCCCGTTTCTTCAGAAACCTGATCTTTCACTTCAAAACCGATTAATTCGAAAATATCATAACCCGATTCTTCCGGTTCCTGTCCCTCCAGCAATTCTTTTTCGAAGAGGACTTCACATCCGACAAGCCGTCCTGCCTGGGCTAAGGTATCGACATAGTCGAATTTTACAATATAAGAAGTATGATTACGGACCGTCAAGCCTTCATCAGCTATAAAAAAAGGAACCGGCGCTCCGTCCAAAAGGAGGAACACCGGTTCGTCTGCATATTTTTCGAGCAGATCGCTATCGGTAGTAATAACCACTTCCCCTTGCAGGTTATGTGTTTTTGCAACTTCTCCGACTTTAAAGCAATCTTCCCGTGTAATCATTACCAGAAAATTATTCAGCAGCAGGAGCTTCGGCAGCAGCTTCCTCAGCTGGAGCAGCAGCAGCTTCTTCTTCAGCTTTCTTAGCAGCTTCGGCAGCAGCTAATTCAGCTTTTTTCTTAGCAATTATTTCTTCTTTCGCAGCACGAACTTTAGCTTCGGCTTCCAAAGCAGCTTTAGCAGCTGCATCACCGGCCTGAGCCAATTTCTGAATTTTAGCCTGTATTTTAGCTTCTTTTTCTTTCATCCAGGCTTCAAATTTAGCTTCAGCAGCAGCTTCATCAAAAGCACCTTTTTTTACGCCTTCCAACAGATGTTTTTTCAACAATACACCTTTATAGGACAAGATTCTTGAAGCAGTATCGGTAGGCTGTGCACCAGTCATCAACCAATACAAAGCTCTGTCGAACTTGAGATCGATAGTAGCCGGATTAGTATTCGGATTATAAGTTCCGATTTTCTCAATGTAACGACCATCGCGTGGTGCTCTACTATCTGCTATCACTACATGATAGAATGGACGACCTTTACGTCCGTGTCTCGCTAATCTGATTTTTGTAGACATTGTTTCTAATTAAAAAATTAATACTCTCCCCATACTCGATAGGGATTGCAAAGATATATGAAAAAGCCGGAAGTAAAAAATGAATGTCAAAAATATTTCGCCCGGAGTATATCTAAAACCGAATATCCCCACTCTCAACCTTCTAAATACCTATATATTGGTATTTAAAAAAGTGAAAATAAGCTCTATTTTTGACCGAAATTTAAAAATCGGAACAATGAAACATATTTTGTTATTTATCATGCTGACAACTATTACAGCTTGTCTGTTGACATCCTGCAAATCCAAAACGACTCAATCGGCCACATCACAATCCCAAATGTCACAATCCCAGATTCTGGAAGTGGACGACATATTGGCCCGGGCCGACAGTCTGACCGGAAAAACTTTCACGACAGAAGCGCTCTGTACGCACATCTGTGCTCACGGAGGCGGCAAAATCTTCCTGATGGGTAGCGACGACACCAAAACCATCCGTGTAGAGGCCGGCACGAAAATCGGCAGTTTCAAACCCGAAACCGTAAACAATCTGGTCCGGATAACAGGAAAATTAGTCGAACAGCGAATCGATGAAGCCTATCTGACCGAATGGGAAGCCCAGGTGAAAGCCCAGACTGCGGAGAAACACGGTACGACAGAGCAAGGATGTGCATCCGAACAAAAAGCAAGGGGAGAAGCGCCTGCCAACAGCATCGAAGAACGGATCACCAATTTCCGGCAAAGGATCGCCGACCGTCAAGCCAAAGAAGGCAAAAATTACCTGTCTTTCTATTACATTGAAGGAGATACATACGAAATTGTCGAATAAATTATGTCACAAAAATCATATTCTGATATCATCCGTAAATGGAGCAGGTTACTTCATCGTGACCTCTCCTTTTTTTTTGCCGGCATACTGATGATTTATGCCATCTCTGGTTTTATGCTCAACCACAAAAAGGATTTCAATTCCGATTATCTCATCCGGCAAAAACAAATTCGGTTTACCGAGCCAATCCCGGCGAATCCCCAGGAAATAAACCGGGAATTTGCCGAAAGACTGTTAAAAACAATCGGAGAAGAGAACCGTTACCTGAAACATTATTCCCCTGAACCGGGATGCATCAAAATCTTCATAAAAGGAGGAAGTTCCCTGGTAATCCATACTGAAAGCGGAGAAGGGATCTACGAGTCAATCAAAAAACGGCCGGTTATCAGCTGGTTTAATCGCCTTCATTATAATCCGTCTCGTTGGTGGACTGTATTTTCAGATATTTTCATTTTGTCTCTACTGATAATTACCTTCACCGGTTTGATTATGATCAAAGGCCCCAAAGGTTTCTGGGGACGCGGAGGGATCGAATTCGCACTCGGTTTGCTCATTCCTATCGGGTTCATATTCTTTTCCTGATTTTCAAATCGCAAAAGTAAGGGCCAGATGCCATGCATTTCTCTGGGGACTGTCGGAAGATGCCAGTCTCCAGGTTGCATCAAGGCCGATTCCGTGCCATTTCATCCCGCCTCCCAAAGCCGTACAGGCAAATATACCTTTCGCAGGTCTGCCACTCCGGTATCCGCCCCGTAAAAATATCTTCTTCCGGAAAGAATACTCTACTCCTGCACTTCCCAAAGTACAAAATCCATAAGCCAATTCCTGATGGGCTATTCCTCCGGTACACATCACCCGATGTGCCCCCTGTTCCCAACCGGCACTCACGGCATACTCGATTTTTAAAGGCAGATAAGCCTCACCGATATTCGACAGCTGCATTCCCGCCTGCCAGAAGTAAGGACGTCCGGCAAGCGAATCGCGATAAAACAAAGACAGATCACAAGCTACATATGTTGTCAACAATGTTTTTTGGTCCAGGCGGAAATAGCGGCACGTCAGCCCGGCCGCCAGCTTTCCTCTCCAAGCATAAGCATATCCGGCATCCACTTCCAAGGCGTAAGGAGTAAAACGGCTCTGAAGATTTCCTTCTTCATCAGTCAATTCGACAATAGGCAGATTCAGATAACGCACTCCGGTAAGTACAGCCTGTCTTCCTCCGAATGTAAACAGCCCTCCGGCATCATGTATCCAATGCCGATCCGCCAAATCCCATCCCGGCATCCAGGAAGAAACCGCATAACCGGCAATAACCTTCGCATCAGCCAGGGCCCCCTGTGCCGAATTCCTGAACACAGCAAAAGCATCCGGTCCCCAGGCAACCCCGTTGCCTCCCAAAGAAGCTGTAACCGTCCCGGCCGCCGAATACGTAAACAAACCGGCATCAGCCACCGACTGTGCGGATACTCCGAATGCCTGACAACATATCACCAATATATAAAAAATACGATTCATTATTTCATTGTTTTATTAGAGTTCGGGTATAGGTTTCCTGCAAATATTTCAATTGTACGACATACGTTCCTTTTTTCAAACCGGAAAGGTCTACTTCCGCCGGAGCAAAAGGTCCGATCGGAGCATTCACCTTTTTGACCAATTGTCCGTCCAGCGTCGAAAAAGTCAGGTAAATAGTTCCTTCTACTTCCCGCCCCATCCGGACATTCAGTTTATCCATAACCGGATTGGGATAAAAGGTTACCTCTTGCCGATAGTCATGGGTCATCACCAAAAAATCAGTTTCCCCGGCAAGCCCTTCAGCATCCGTCGCAGTGATTTTCACTTGGGAAAGACCGAATTTCAAGGGTTTCAGTCTAAATTCTCCCTGCCCGGAAGTTAAAGTCAAATAGGCCGGATCATATTCATAAGCATAACTCAAGCCTCCGGGACCTTCATCAGTAAAATGAGCGGCCAGCGACACCGTACGCACTTCCTGCAAGGAACCGAACCATACATTTTCAAAAGGAGATTGCAAACGGGGACTCTCGTTCGGCTCCAGAACCACCGTAAATTCTTTGGAAGCCATTGCCCCTCCGCTATCCGTCACTTTCAGACACAAACGATATGTCCCGGCCTGAAATCCATAATTACGTATTTTCACCGTAATCCGGTCATTCAGTTGTGTCGCTGCCGCCAGATGGTTTTCATCTTCCAATTCATAATTAAATTCCTGGTTTTCAGGATCTGAAATCCAAAAAACTATTTCTCCGGTTTGGTTATACTTCAAAGTAAGCGCTTGTTCCTCATATTCAGAAGTAATCATCGGGGGTTCATTATGCGGCGACACAAAAGAAACCGTCGTAGTCCCGGAATAATGTCCCCAGGGATCAATAGCAACAATACCTACATAATACCGGGTTTCTCCCCGGATAGCTGTCAGCCGGCACGCCATCGTATCCCCGACCTGCCCGGCCCTGGGAACAGTAACCCGTACCGAAGCAACTCCTTCGGGTAACCGTCCGGGATCCAATTGCCCCAAAGGGTCTTCACTCCAACAAACCAAATACTGAAAAGGTTTGCCATCATCTTCATCGGCCGAGATCTGCCAGGTCACGTCAACCACTCCGGAAGTATTTCCGCAGTATAAGGTATCGACAGCCTGAGGAGCGATTCCCTGATCTTCAGCAAGAGCCAAATAGGCATCAGCGGCCCCTATCCCCAATCTACCCGCATACTCCGGATTATAAACATCGATGTCCCGGGTTCCCTGATACAGGTGAGCCAAAAGTTTTTCCGGAGTAAATCCGGGCCCTCCGAATTGGGATACGATTAAAGCAGCGATACCCGAAACATGAGGACAAGCCATAGATGTCCCCTGCATATAGCCGTACTGGTTATCCGGTAACGTACTGTATACAGGGCATTCACCGTTATACTTCCTCCCATAGCCGTATGTCCCGCCCGGAGCAGCGATATCGACCCAGTCGGCAAAATTGGAATACCAGCTTTTTTTGTAATCAGGAGCATAAGCCGCAACAGAAACGACTTTTTCATAAGCCGCCGGATAAGTCCGGTAATCTTTATTTTCATTACCTGCAGCAAATATGACTACTCCTCCTTTCATCGGCCCTGTCTGCTCCCCTCGTTCATCGACTCCGGCATACTGAATAAAATAATCGATCGCTTCCTGATCTGCCCGGGGTAAATAAGTGATATTTTCATACCCCCAGCTATTCTGAGCGATAACCGCACCGGCATCCGCAGCATATTTGATCATTTCCGGGAAAGAAGCAGAAACCTCCCGGCCATCTATCGTCCCGAACAGCTGACAACTCAACAACCATACTCCCGTATTTCCGCCATGTCCACCGGCAATACCGCAAACACCGACACCATTGTTATTCTCAGCCCCGATAGTACCGGCAACATGGGTCCCATGATCATCCGCTTCGATCTGATTCGTTCCATTGATAAAGTTCCATCCATATATATCATCGATATACCCATTCCCATCATCATCGACCCCCGGCTCTCCGAATAATTCTGCAGGATTTCCTACATTTCCGGTCAAATCCTCATGCCGGTAATCAATACCTCCGTCGATGACCGCCACAATAACTTCCCTCGACCCTTGATTTTTTTGCCAGGCCGCAAATAAATTGATATCCGCCCCTGCCACAGAATTCGGTAACTCTCCGGTATTGGAATAATGCCACTGTCTGGATAGTTCCGGATCATTGAAAGGTGCAGTTCCATCCGAATTCCGCTCTCCGGCAGAGCGGACAGGAACCGTTCCCTCTCCTCCGGTATTACGGATAATGTATACCGGTTCTCAATCTCCGTTGTATCTCCCAATAAGGCGAGAGCCCGGGTCACAGGTGTCTGTTCGTCGAACTCGACCTCATACCAAAGATGCAGACCCGCTTTCCGGGTCCTTTCTTCAAATTTCCCGGCAAAGGGAAATAACCGTTTCATAGATACGATCCGGATATCTCCGGTTCCGGCACGGGTATATACCGCCTGCTCAGCTTTCCCGGCAAACCGGGATTTAAATTTTAAACGAAGGCGTCCTTTTTGTGCCTGCATCCCGATCGGAGTGTCCTGTACAGAAGTTTCAGATACGATGATTTCCTCCCGGGCACAGGCCATCATGAACAGTCCGAATACAGACAGGAATAATGTTCTAAATTGTATCATACAAAATTTCAATTAAGCATGCGAAGTAAAGCTTTCTCTATCGATTTTGTAATCACAATTTTTAGGTATTTTAAACTACCTGACAAATCCGGATTTTCCGATTATTCTGGTAAATACATCCTGTCTTTACTCTAAAATCAAGTAATCATATCCCGTTATCCCAGTAAGAAAAAAAATAACAATAAATGGGGATTTTTTTTCTCTGACAGCTTTACAAACTTTGCGATCTCAAATTAAATTTTAATAAAAACATGAAAACACTATGGGCAATCATTCTGATTTTTGTTTTGACTGATAATCTGACCGGTCAAAACACAAGAAAGAATACATTCCCCATCCGGATTACAGTGTGCGATTCTATCAATCATGAACCCCTTTTTTTGGCGACAATCAGCTTAACACAGGATAATCATAAAATCATTGCAGGAAGTAGCGACGCACAAGGCGAATATTTATTCCCCTCCGTTCAGACAGGAGTCTATAAATTGAAAGTCAGTTTTATCGGTTATAAAACTTATACCGACACCATCCGGATTACAGGTGATTTTTCCCTGCATATTCTGCTGGCTCCCGATCAGGTTGTCATGCAGGAAGTTATCGTCACCGCCCGGGAGTCTCATGGTATGACTTCCTCCTCGATAATCGACCGCAAAGCCATGGAACATCTTCAACCTTCCAGTTTCAGCGATCTTCTGGAATTGTTACCGGGGGGACGTTCAGCGGATCCGGCCCTAAATCAGGTAAACCCGATTCGGTTGCGGGAAGCCGGCGAAGGTTCTTCGAGTTCCGACTACGATGTCGCTTCCCGCGGTATCGCTTTTTTCATCAACGGTACACCGATCAATACCGGAGCCGATATGCTGTACGTCAGCGGTGAAGCAAGTACAGACGACCGGAAAAGAAGTACCGTAAACCGGGGAGTCGATATGCGCAGCATTTCTACCGATGGAATCGAACAAGTAGAAATCATCCGGGGTATTCCTTCGGTAGAATACGGAAATCTGACCAGCGGAATCGTAAAAATCAAACGTAAAATGGGAGGTAACCATTTCAATGCCAGATTCAAAGCAGATGAAAGCAGCAAATTGGTTTACCTGGGAAAAGGATTCGAATTTCCGAAACGGCAAATCAAAATCAACAGCGATATCGACTGGCTGGATGCCAAGGCAGACCCCCGGGACAATCTGGAAAACTACAAACGCCTGACCTTTTCCCTCCGGTTGGAAAAAACCTGGAAAACCGGTCCGTACAATGTCTTTTACAGTACTCACGCCGATTATAACGGTTCGTTCAATACCGAAAAAATCGACCCGGACATCAATCGTCATAAAGAAGACAGTTACAAATCCAGAATCAACCGGCTGTCCTGGATCAATAATATCGAATGGCAATCGGAAAACCAAACCGCATTTTTCAATTCCTTATCTTTTAATAGTTCTGTCAGCTTTTCCAAAGACAAGGTCGATGAGGTACGCTATAATTCTCTCAGCCGGGCTATGGCAGCCCCGAACAGCAATGAAGCAGGGGAACATGACGGCGTCTTTCTGCCCTTTCAATTCGTAGGTACTCAAAAAGTAGACAACCGTCCTTTCGGAGCCTATGTCCGGTTAACGGGTAATTTCAGGTTATTTATAGCCAAAACAAGACAGGAACTGAAAATAGGTACAGACTGGCAGATGGATAAAAATTTCGGAGAAGGACAACTTTACGATCCCCTGCGGCCGGTCAACTACACCTCCATCTCTACACGTCCCCGCCCCTATAACGACATACCGGCAGGACACGACCTATCCTTTTTTGCCGAGGATTATTTTACATTACCGGTCAGTACCCATACCTTGGAAATACAGGCTGGAGTCCGGGCTTCTTCCCTTCTGAATCTACCGAAAGCATATAAACTCCACAACAAATTTTATTTCGATCCACGAGTCAACATGAAATGGCTGTTTCCCGCTTTCTTCATCGGAGACCAGAAACTAAGCTACGAAATAGGAGGAGGGATCGGATGGCATTCCATGATGCCTTCTTTGACTCAATTGTATCCCAATCTGTTATATGAAGACATCATACAACTGAACTATTATCACAACAATCCGGCCTACAGACGTCTGCAGATGATCACTTACATCATCGACCGGACGAACCCCGATTTGTCGGCTGCCCGGAATTTCAAATGGGAAATCCGGGGGAATATAACATACGCTGAAAACAATCTCAGTGTCACCTATTTTAAAGAAAATATGACCTCCGGTTTCCGGACGGGAACCCGGCTGCTACCGCTGGCTTACAAAACATACGATAACAATTCCATCGATGCAACGACTTTAGACGGTCCCCCCGATCTAAGCCAGATGACTTATACACAAGATACCCTGATGTGTATATACGGCATCACGACCAATGGGACAAAACTCCGGAAAACAGGCGTCGAGTTTCAGTTTTCAAGTAAACGGATTCCGGCTTTGGCCACCCGGATCACCATTTCAGGAGCCTACTTCCGGACCGTCTATTCCAATAGTCAGGGTTACTATGAAAGCAGTACCAAGATCATCAACAACCGGCGGTTACCTTATGTCGGCTGGTACACCGATCCCGACGGATACATCAGAAAAAGCTTCAATACAAATTTTATGTTCGACACCCATATTCCCAACCTGAAACTAGGCTTTTCCCTGTCGGCACAATGCCTGTGGTTCAGCAATCAGCAAACGGAATGGAAAAGCGGGATTCCCGAATATTATATAGACAGTCAGGGCAATAGTTATCCTTATACCGAAGAATCCAGCCAGGATATGTATTTGCAATGGCTGAAAAAATCATACAATGAAGCCCTATTCGACCGGAGAATCAGCGAGGCTTTCAATGTCAATTTCAATCTGAAAGTCACAAAACAACTATATAGAGACCGGATCAATCTGGCGCTTTTTGTCAACCGCCTGATCAGCTGTCATCCCGATTATACCTCCAATGGAGTAAAGGTCAGACAGATCGGTCAATCTCCTTATTTTGGTATGGAACTAAATTTTAACATTTAATATTATGAAATCTAAGTACAATCTATTTCAGGCCATTTTATTGGCATTTATCATTCCTTTCACATTCACAGCCTGCGATGATGATGATAAAGCAGTCCCCGAAAGTCAGGTAAGCTGGACGCTGTCACTACCGGAAGATATCGAAAACCCGACCCTATCGGATCTGAAGGTAACCGTCACCAACATCAACACCAACACCCAATACGATGGCAGTGTCAGTATGAACGAACAAACCGTCACCGTCACGGCAACCGTCCCGGAAGGTTTATACCGAGTTATTGCAGAGGGAAAAGTCAGCTACTCGATCAGTGGTATCCAGACTCCGACAGTTGCCAATATCCGTGCTTATCAGGAATCGGTAACCATCAGCGGAACGACAGTGACCCTGCCCGCACAGGTCATGTCTTTCTATACCCCCTCTACCAACGGTTTCGTCATTGAAGAGATCTATTTCGCCGGTAGTACGACTCCTTCCGGAGACCAATACAGCGCTGACCAATACATCAAAATTTACAACAACTCTTCAGAAGTACTGTATGCCGACGGTCTGGCAATTCTGGAATCGGAATTTATGACCGTAGACAAGCAAGATTATACCCCGGATATTATGGAACAAGGGTTCTCTGTAGACTTCATTTTCGTCATTCCGGGTTCCGGTCAGGATCATCCTGTACAGCCGGGCGAATCCCTGCTATTGGCCCTGGATGCCAGCAATCATACAGAAGCCAATCCCAACTCATTCGATCTGAGTGTTGCAGACTTCGAATTTTATGACGAATCTTCGAACCCCAACTTTCTGGATACAGATAATCCGAAAGTACCCAACCTGGACAAATGGTATTCTTACACAGCTACTTACACCGGCTTACACAACCGGGGATTCCATAGCTATGCCTTAGCCAAAATGGAAACAGACAAAGAAACTTTCCTGGCAAAATATGCCTATACAGCCAATTACACATTCGTTTTTAACGAATATTCATTTCCCATGAAAAAAGAAACCTATTACGTCCCCAATTCCTGGATCATCGATGCCGTCAATCTAAGTGTAGAATCCAAATTCCAGTGGATTGTCACCTCTTCTTCCCTGGATGCCGGCTGGACACACTGTGGTAGCATAGATCACGATCCCAATCGGTACAACAAATCCGTACGGCGGAAAGTCGAATCGACAGTTAACGGACGCAAAATATTACAAGACACCAACAATTCGACAGTAGACTTCGAAGCCGATGCGACCCCGTCTCTGAAAGAATAAACAAATATCCATGAAAAGGAACGGTTATCTATTCATCATATTGTTTTTGTATACGACACCGATCTTAGGAATAGGAAAAGACAACCCGGACAGCCTCCAAGCCGTCCGGGAATGTCTTTCCCCTCTGTTCGCCTTCGGAGAAAAGTCATATGCCAATCCGGCCTTACAACCCTATGCCCGGCAATTCAGTCTCTCTTCTCTCCGGTTAAGCGGAGAATACAAAAATGAAAAGGAAGCCGTTATCGTACAACAAGGGAGCGGATACCGGCAAGGAGTATTCCGGG
>ENA-OOXY01001550-OOXY01001550.1-human-gut-metagenome-genome-assembly--contig:-NODE-1550-length-14912-cov-2.797267_pt1 | contig 14912 bp, 9 predicted proteins | sample MGYA00241593_ERZ501355 | MGnify/ENA primary metagenome ERZ501355 (study PRJEB25962, sample SAMEA2042739) | human gut metagenome | biome: human gut; feature: human-associated habitat; material: faeces... | reverse complement strand
TGGGCGGTTTTGACCGAAATGGCCTGAGACTATTAGTAGGGTTGCGGAATTGAGGCTATTCAAGAAATTCCTGATGAATGTTTTGGCCGATGCAGACAACTCACAAATGTCAATATCAACGGGAAGATTTCCAAACTTGGAAGCATGAGCTTTAGCAATTGCAATAAACTGAAAGAGTTGAAACTACCCGAAGGACTTGTTACTATAGACACAGCTGCTTTCATAAATTGTTATAGTCTAAGGAATGTCAATTTGCCGTCTACAGTAAAGAGAATTTGCTCAGAGGCCTTCTATGGGTGCAATTCTGTAGATAGTGTATATAGCTATGCTACCTTACCAGCCAAATGTGATCCAGACGCTTTCTGTGGAATCAATACAAGGAATGTACCTCTATTCGTTCCATATGGGACAAAAGATGTATATAGTATAGCTTCTGCATTCATGGATTTCGCCAATATTGTAGAGATGGCTTCAACTAGTATCCAGCATCCCACTATTATTGCCGGCCAACCAGAGTACTATTCATTGGATGGCCGTAAAGTTACCACAATTCCTCATGGAGGAGTATTGGTTGTCAAATACAAAGGAAAAACTTATAAGATAAGGACACACTAAACCGAAACTTCGGCGGACTTAGGACTTCACCATCATCCCCACCCTCATTATACGACTAAAATGAAAGTGGGGATGTTTCTTAGTTTTCCATGCCATTCGGAAGACCAAGGCTATTAAATTGAACCAGTAATATGCTGAGCGTAGCATCCACTACGTGAGGCACATCATCACCTACGCACCCAACCTGCGCCTGATGACACAAGGGTGTTCACAATGGCTGTCACGCTACTGCAAGGACAAGCATATACCCTACAACAATTACTCTTGGTCGAAGAAATATTATCTGCATCCGGAGCTATTCAAAGACGAGGTACATCTCAACAGCCAAGGCGCCGACATCTTTACACATGAGTTTATCCCTGTCATCAAAACCACTTTGAAAAAGAAATGCTAAGCGCTATGCCGAAGAATCATATCGATGAAATAGATTTCCAACGGGGCTATACTTATTTCTCTTGTCGTTCCTTATGCCCACCTTTCTTCTGGTCACGGGTTACCTTCTTAATGTGGATAAAACAATTCGCAAGTTCACCATCTATCTGCTAAGAAATCTGTTGCCTTACGTCATCTTGATTTGCTTACACTTTGCAAATGTAGGCATTTCAAATCGTGTAAAGGCATTTTTGTTTATAATTTATTGCTTACAACATATTACGGATGTGTAAACGTATTTTGACGGGACGCCAGTGAAAATTAAGTATCATTCTTTAGGGAAAGCTAGTGAAACGGTAGGAATTATATCTTTAGATCTAAGTTCACGCTCTCAAAAAAAACATTCCAAACATTCTGTCTATCAATTTTATTTTGTATTTTTGCTTAGAAATATAGATAACACATCCATCTTTGACCGACAAGATAACCGTGCCGCCCAGTTCTCACCTTTCGATGTCCTCACCGGCTACGAAGAAGCCATTGAGGAAGCACATAAGAAGCATGAGCCGGAGTTGAGGAGAATAAACTCACCAGTGTAGATGTGAGAGCGAAAATAGCTAAACAATCTTAATGCCAGAGTTCGTAACTTACACAGTATCAGCAATAGTTACCTCAAGGTAAGTGTCTTACTTTCAGGTGCCTTCTTGCAGGAATCAGAAACAGTAAGTAACTTTGCAACCATAAACAAAAGAAAAGTAAATAACATATTAGAACATTATGAAAGAGATTAATAAAATTGCTGAAGGCAAGAACTTCAGCGCAGTGGATTTCGGTAAGTTGAACGAGTTAGGTGACTATGTCTTGTCTTTGGGCAATATGAAGATTCCCGGCAAGGTATTTGGCGGACAGGCTCTCGGCACCAAAGGCTCTGAGTTTTCTTTTCAGATTTACGCTCCTGGTCAGGAAGGCGGTTTCTATCACACCCATAAAACCCACGAGGAACTCTATTTCGTTCTCAGCGGCAAAGGAGAATATCAGGTTGACGGTGTGAACATTCCTTTGCAGGAAGGCAGTGTGGTACGCGTCTCACCAGAAGGCAAACGCACCATTCACAACAACGGTACGGAGCCAATGGTAGTGCTCTGCGTGCAGTATCGTGAGACGCCTTTCACTCAGGACGATGCCACCGATGGCGTTATCCTGAAGGACCAGGTGAAATGGTAATCGAAACTGTCACATCAACAATCTTTACCGTCATGGACAAGACCGCTTGTCTGTGACGGTATTGTACGTTTATAAGAAATGAAGAAAATGATCAGAAATCAGGTAGTCGACCCGTTATTTCCCCAATGTCCGGTCAGAAATGTGCTTTACCATATCGGTGACCGCTGGTCATTGCTTGTGCTGCTTGCCCTGCACGACAAGGCTGGAACCATGCGCTTCAGCGACCTTTGCAGGGCTATACCCGATGTTTCACAGAAGATGCTCACTTCAACGTTGCGTAAACTGGAGGCAGATGATCTTCTGTCACGGACCATCTATCCCGAAATGCCACCGCGTGTAGAATACAAGTTGACAAAGCGCGGATTGACACTCATCCCACTGCTCAACCAATTGGTAGACTGGTCGTTGGACAACATGGATGCTATCATAAAGCACCGAGAGAAATATGCATTGTAAATTCTGAACCCAAAAACGGTTATTATCCCAAAAATTTCGTGTATTCGGCATCGGATATGAAGTTCATTTTTTGTTATTGCTGCCCGCTAAAATTTTTTGATACTACCTAAAATCCGCAGATAATTTTTCGATTGTCTGATTTAGTCCTTACTTATGACGATTCTGTCTGACTCTGGGCTTAGAAACGCTTGAGCTTGACTTGTATGCAGACACCTTCCCCTTACCCCGTAAGGTCGAGAGGCTTTGACCTAAGCATCAATGAAGAGTGTTAATCTATCCGTGCTCCCAAATTGTGTTGTATGGTTTGTTGGAGTAGATGTTGAGTTTGTATTGTCGTGCCGTTCTGATCCACTTGGCAGGGACGGCGATGAATCTGAACAGGAAACTCTTGACTCTGTCTGTGGCCTTGATTCCAAAGAGGACAGCCATAAGCGGCAATGCTTTGCATCCTCGAAACTCTCGAAGGGGAACGACTGCACGTCGTACTGCTGGAATCCTATCTCCACCGTAGTCCAGCCTGTCTGCCGCTTCACCTTCTCGTACAGACCTGCATACCGCTCGGCACGGATGTAGAACTTGTCAGTATGCTCCATGACCATCTTCACAATGTCTTCGCTATAGGAGCCGCAGTCAGCACGGAAGCTCCTGACATGAATGCCGAACGACCTCATCATCTCGAAGAAACGCCGGTGAGTCTCTGCCTGCATGAAGCGCACGTTCGCGTTGCCGTCACGGTTCTCAAGATAGGCAATCAGCCCGCCGATGGTGAACACGCCGGGGCTGTAGCCGTCAAAGCCCTTGTAGGTCCGCTTGCTGTCATACTTGTCCGCCTCAAGGAACTGGTGGTCGAAGTCCACGTCGTACTCGCCTCCCTCCGCGAGCTGACCTGTGGCCAGCAACAGCTTGATGAGCAGTTGGTTCAGTTTCTCAGCCGTGTTGAAATCATAGACGTTGCCCGTCTTTTCTACCGTGTATGATATGTTCTCCGTTGCCAGTTCTTCTATGCCGCGCGGCACCGTGTCTGCACTTGGAACACGCGTATGCGGACGCTCGGTAAGCACGTCCTTCAGATATAGGTTGAGGTCTTCCATGCAGTCGCCGCCACAGCAGAACACGGAAAAGATCGCACGTATAATCTCGCTGTACTGATAGCCAATCAGAGTGCTGCGAAGTCCTAAGTGTGAGTCTATCACAGAGGACAGAATAGAGTCAAATTTGTCCAAAACGAAAATATTCCGCCAAAAGCAGTGATTTTATCAGATCTTTGTTGTACTTTTGCCATGTCATTGATGATTTTGCTTGTCTTGATTTGCAGCACTAAGGTAAGTGAAAAATCTGACATGGCAAGTTCCTGAGCAACTTTTTGTTGCTCAGGAACTTATAAAGAAATTTAAACTAAAGTGCTGCGGAATCTAGGAAATACTAACCATGAAGAAATTTGTATTCTTTCTTTTCTGCCTCTTGTGCTGCCAGATAATAGCAGCACAGCGCGTATGCTATTCTGATGGCAGCATCACCATAGAGGGCGACCCGATGACGTGGACACTTGCTACCGACGGAACGCAGTATCCGTGGGTCACCAGTCAGTACCAGTGGGGCAAGACCTACTATGAAGCCGACGGAGAAATTGCCGTCAATACAGAACGTCAGCAGGACGGCAACGACATCGTCGAGACATATACCTTCACAAACACGTCGAAGCGCAAGGTGTCGCTGAAGAACGTCGGCATCTACACGCCGTTTAACGACAACTATCCCGATGCCAAGACCTGCATGACGCAACGCTGCAACGCACATATCAATGCCAACGGACGCGGTGCATGGGTAAACGCTTTGCGGATGAACGGTGTGGGCCCGCACCTTGGACTGATGGTCACCGAGGGCGAAATTACCGACTATGACGTATGGGAGCGCGGACAAAAGAAGGGTATGTCAAACTTCCGTGGCGTCCTTGCCCTTTGTCCGCCTGACATGATGCTGAAGCCCGGCCAGAGCTACCGCCTGACGTGGCGCATCTTTACCCATCAGGGTGGCGACTTCGACCAGCAACTGCTCAGACGAGGCGGCACGGTGGTCAGGAGCGAGAAATATGTCTATGCCGTAGGCGAGACAGCCAAGGTCGATTTCGCCACCAGTAGAGGTACGAAGACGGTCAGACGGAAGATAACGGCAACGGGCGACATAGATATTGAATACAAAGGTACTCACGCCCTTCTGTTAGGCATCAGTGACGAACAAAAGTTGATTGAAAAGCGCATTCGCTTCATCCTCGAACGACAGCAGATGCAGGACAAATCCGACTCTCGCTACGGAGCCTTTATGATTTTCGACAATGAGGGTGACTCGATACTGACCAACGACCAGGGACGCAGCGACCTCAGTGAAGGTCGTGAACGCTTGGGAATAGGTATAGCGCTTGCGGCATACGGCCTAATTGAAAAAGAAGAAAGTAGAAATGAGAAATTGCTATCTGCCTTGGAACGCTATGCTAAGTTCGTACGCGAGCGGCTGCAATATCCCGACTATCGGACAAAATCAAACGTCAATGGCGGCAAGAACCGAGGCTACAACTATGCCTGGGTAGCTGACTTCTATTTCCGCATGGCTATGCTGACTGGCGAGGCGCAGTATGCACGTGACGGCTATGCTACCTTGCAGTCGCTCTATCGTCAGTTCGGATATGGCTTCTATTGCATCGACTATCCCGTAACGACAGGTCTGCAGGCATTGCAACAGACGGGACTGACTTTCGAACGCGACATGCTTCTTCAGGACTTCAAAGCCACAGCGGATATTTTCGTAAAGAACGGTCTGAACTTCCCAAGCTTCGAGGTAAACTACGAGCAAAGTATCATCGCTCCTGCTGTGCAGTTCCTATGCGAAGTATATTTAGCGACAAAAGAACAGAAATATCTCAAGGCAGCACAAGGTATGATGCCTGCACTTGGAGCACTCAGCGCACGGCAGCCCAACTACCATCAGCACGAGATAGCCATCCGTCACTGGGACGGATATTGGTTCGGCAAGCGTCAGACCTACGGCGATGTCTATCCCCATTATTGGAGCTGTATCACCGCTGCCGCCTATCACTACTATGCCAAGGCTACGGGCATTCAGGACTATCAACAGCGTGCCGAGAATATTGTGCGTGGTAACCTCTCGCTCTTCCGTGAGGACGGTAGTGCCACCTGTGCTTTCGTCTTCCCTCGCCGTATCAACGATGAGCCAGCCCATTATGCCGATGCATACGCCAACGACCAGGACTGGGCACTGCTTTATTACATGTTGGTAAATGAGAAAAATATATAAAGGAATTAACTATACCCTAAATTCCGCAACTTAGCGTGTAATTTGAGGTGCAATAAATTCATCAGAGTCTTGTCATTTGTAGAATTATCACTACCTATGGCGTCAAAACAAAAGAAGCACAATTCTAAATGGCATGGCAAAGATAATAATAAAATACGATAATATAGTTTCCTAAGATAGAATTTTTTCTTCAGCATGCCGGATGTCGACATAAAATGCAGGCTTGAAACTGTGGGTGAATTGTCACCGGAGACAACAAAAAACGGCTAAGGGCACTTGTCATTAACATGCTGTCAGGCATGTCTATCAACAGAACGCCATAGCCCCAGGCGCTCAAAGGCAACCTGGGGCTATTCTTAACCACTTATTCTTACGCCATGGAAGAGTTGTCTCCATGACAGAGATGTTTTACTGTACCATATACTTGAACAAGGTTGTTTTGTTGCCTGCACGCGTTACCTTAATCAGGATGACGCCTGGGCTTACATTTACTGTTGCTCTGTCTGATGCGTCCATGCTCACCTTGTCGAGCAACATGCCATTCTCAGCATAAGCCTCTACTCCGGTGATGTCTTTTTGTGAGCTGGTCACCGTAGCCTTGCCCTTAGCTGTTGTCACATATATGCCGTCCTTGCCAGATGCATTCTTTACACCAGTGGTCTGACCCACCCTTGAGAGATAGAAACGACCGACTGTGGAGCCTTCCAAATAGACAACGGGCTCTTCACCTTCCACATATTTCATGCCTGTGAGACGGTCGTAAAGCATCCAGTCGGTAGCATCAGCATTGCCCTCAGCATGGAAGCTCAGTCGCACGGAGTCTGCCTTATCAACACAGAGCCCTAATTCTACCACGTCACTGTCTAATGGGCGGATATCATAACCTCTCCCGTCATCGATGGTGAACACGGCAAGGGCCGGCTTATAGTCCTCATCCATGAGCGTTGCTGCCTTGGCCTTGCTGCCCATGAGCAGCACGGCACCAGAAGCATGGCTGCCATCAGAGGCTGTGATACGTATCATTCCTTTTTCAGAAGCACCGCCATTTATAGAAGATTTTGCCTTGGCTGCCGACTTTGAGGTCACTCCGGGCTGATCGCCGAACATGGTATTGTCATACTCCACCTGCAACGTATTCGATGCATTTGCATTGTCGGTAGCAACAGCCTCAACGAAGAAGGCAGCAGAGGGTGCCACAAACTTATCAGCATCTGTAAGGGTAGAAGAGGAGCTGACGAGCTCGCCATCTACGTTGATGACAGAGAACGCCGCACCCTGATTATAGAGTTTGACACCGCTGAGCCCGGTGTTTTTCTCAAGGAAGCTGGCGATGTTCAGATGGCTCATCGTTGGGTTGGCAACGAGGAAGATGCCATCGCCATTTGCCTTGCTGTCGTTGGTGTAGATGAGCACAAGGGCATTGTCTGCATCTGTCCAATACTGGGTGCTCCACAGTTTGCCCGTTGTATTTGCATCGTGTTTTACCTCTACCGACCCTTCCGAATCGCCGAACATATTATAATAGTTATACGTGCGGTCACCAGCCTTTGGCAGATGGATGATGTAGTTTTCAGTAGAATAACTATTGTTATCAGCCATCAGCGAGAAGCACATCGGAGCCACGTTGTCTGACATGGTTGCATAGTCTTGGCTCAGACCGTTGAAGGCATGGCTCCAAGTACTCTTTGAAATGAGGGTCACGTCGCCGAGCGATGAACTACTATTGGTAAAGTTACCCTTCACGCTGGCTTTCCAGATACGCTGGTAAACGAGCGGCGTGGTGCGTACTGCAAAGTCATCTGGGTCTAAGGTATTGTCGAGATCTTTGAAATAGTTCTCAGGCTTTACCTCTGAAGCATAAAAATCGCCACTAAAGACCTGTGCCAAAGGAGCTGACCACAGGGTGGCAATGCCATTAGTGAGCATCAGGTCTACCCAAGCCTTACTGTAATTGAGTCGGAACACATTCTCAACGGCAGCTCCCGGCTCAAAGTGGATGCCATTACAGCTATTATCGCAGGTATTGTCTATAGCCTGGAGCACAGGATACACTTTGGCGTTCGTGGGAATTACCACGTCCGTGCAATGGTAGGGCGAACCCTCAACCCAGTTGCTCCAAGTATTCCAGTCTGTGTTCATTGTAGTAGGATTCCAGTGTGTGAGCGTAGGATGCACCACATAGTCGATCGTGCCGTCCTGAGTATATCCACTATTCGACGTACTTTCTTGCATGACACGTGCTGTGTACATGCCCGACTTGGTGGTCTTTACCGTAAACTCGTAAGTAGACGTACCCGTACCGTCATTGTTATTGGTCGTCTTCGTTGGAGACAGCTTAACATCACTCTGGTCGTAAGCTTCCACGGAGTAGTTCAGGCCCGTTTTTCCCTTGAAGGAGAAGGTGATATCCGTGCCATTGCAAGCATGTGGGTTGTTTGTATCGGTGATGTCGCCGTTGCATGAGTCATCGTCTTTGCAGTCGGGCACGCCATCTCCGTCGATATCACTCTGAAGCAGGATGCCATAAATTTTCTGCACATTAGCGACATTAGCCACGCCGGCAATGGTGATGACCACTTCGTCGTACTGTTTCTTCGGGTTCCACACATAGATGTTATTGTTCTTCGTTGCAATCACGTCAGCACCGATAACGCTCCAGTCTGTCTTGGTGTCACCGGTAGCCACGCCGTCGAGATAGGTTTCCACCTTCATCCATTTGCCTACTCCGACACCTAACGGGTCGAAGCCCGTGCCATCAGTTTTCCCTCCGAAGATGCTCTGATAGTTGTTGTTATCCATAACAATGGCAAGCTGCTGACGGTAATCGGCACGTCGGCCAAGCTTCACAGCTATCTTGGTGCCGCCGCCTATCTGTGCCACATTGCCGAGCGTGACACCCGTTGAGAGGTCACCATCGATGAGATAAGACAGATTGCCAATGCCTCCAGCTACAGTTACGGTGCTAAAGTTGCCGGTAAGATTACCGTCGATGCTGGCACCGCTGGACTGTGACTGGTCCGTGAGTGATGATGGTATGGGTGTAGAGATGAGCGTAGGGTCGCAGCCTAACGGGTCGTCGCATTTATCAATGTCGTCGCCAGCCTCATAGAAGGGATAGTAGAAGTCCTGCTCAGAGGCATTCACTCCCAAGACTCCGTCATGGTAGAGCGCCATCTGGTCGAAATCAATACTATCTGGTACGACGGCAGCAAACTCCATCTTCTGCAATTTGTCGGAGCCTGCGACAGCAAGATTGAGCACGTTGGCCTGGTTGAGGGCAGACGTATAGACATTCTCTCCGTTCTTGTAGAATCCCATGCTGTAGCCATTGAGCAGGTTTACATTGAGGCCTGTACCCCTTGACTGCACTACGAAGCCTACCTTAATTTTTTTGTCAATATCGATACCGAATGTCTCACGGAAGGTCTTAGCCTTGTTTTTTGTCTGAATGGCAACCACTCCGACATGCCCGGCAACCTGCAATCCGGCAACATACTTGGCATAGGTGTCTTTATTGCCGTCAAGCAAGTTGTCGCTGCCGTCATCAAATTTCGATGCCGAGATGAGGGCAGCAGTCACGCCAGGCATGTCTTCCGACATTTCAAATCCATTTGCTTTGGAAATCGGGTTCTCGCAATTCACGGGATTGCTGGTCTGTCCCTGGTTCTTCACCACGGTAACATCATCGTAGCATCCATCGTCGGCAGTAGCCCTGAAGACATATTTCGCACCGGCCTTACCCGTCATGCCCGTTACATGTCCATTGCTGTCGATTGTGGCCCCACCCTCTATGCAGGCCCAGGTAACGTGAATGTCATTGTTATGATAGAGCTGGAGCGAGGTCTGGTCCTCACATATATTCATGTCGGGTGTCGGGTCGATGGCACAATGATGCTCTATGTCAGGTGCCGGAGCCACAAAGGCATAGTTCAGTACCGTACCACCCGCATTAACCTTTACACCTGTAAACTGAAGAGACACACTTGAAAAAGGCTTTGTAGTGATGAAAGAGAAGTTGACCGTGCCCCCTTTGATCAGATTCAACGACAGGATGCTCTGGTCCATCTGATAGCTGTCCATGACATCTCCTTGCTTGTCGTATGTTTTTATGTAAATGCCTCCGCCAAGTAAGTTCAAATTAAACGCCGATCCGGCTATACCTTTGAAGCCCACGACAGTTCCAGCCTTGAAGGATTCCCCTTCTTTCACAAATGTTTCAACCTTACGCGGAATAGAGGTTATTAACGTAATGATAGCTTCTGCAACTACGTTATCATTTATTATGTCTGCATTGACCAATTCCTGTCGGCCGGCGACGTCCTTTTCCTTCGTTAATCCATAATCCGAACAATAGTCGTCGAAGTCTTTCATGGTACTCTTCGTCTCCCCGGTCTTATCCTTATTGGTCAGCGTGTACGCAGTCACCTCACCCACGTATGCATAGTGTACGTCGATGGCTCCAATAAGATTTACGGAGACTCCTGCGTTGACAAGCCTTACCTCGTCGAACTCATCCGGGGCCACTGCCTGTATGTTGCATGTTGCGTTCTTTGAACCAGGAAGGGCGCCCACAGAAAGGCTCAGCCCGTTGAATGAGCTGCCGGAGGAGGCAATTACAGAGCCCACTTTTACGCCCTCGCAATAGAACTCTAAGGTGAAATTCTTTATCAGGTTGAGGCTCAGTACGCCGGTGCCGCCCTCCTGCGCTATGCAGAACCCTGCCACCGTACCTGCGGCATAGTGATGGGTCATATCGCGCACGCTCGTGATAGGGCTATAGGCCACGCCGACATTCGCCACGTTTTGGAAGCTGGTGTAGTCGGAGAGGTCGTTATTAGTCATGTTGCCTAAGTCCTTAGGCCATGATGCCACGCCGACGGTATTGAAGACATCGTTGGCCACACAGTTGCGTCCAACAAGCGCACGGCAATGGGGAAAGGCATAAACCAAATCCTTGTGCGCGCTTATCTCGCTCTTGACACCCGCCTCATCAGCCTTGCTCTTCTCATAGAGCAGCGTCTTCTTCACATCATAATAATGCTTGCCCGACAGGTCGGCCTTGTCTGCCCATGTCTGAAGGCTGCAAAGCGACATGACGAAGACGAAGACTAAAGATAAAATCTTTCTCATTTCTCTGTCCTTTTTAATATTAGTCATCAAAAATACTGCTCTCATCAACAGGATTCTTGTCATTGTCTGTACCTACATATTCTGAGGCCGGACCGGCGATAGTACCGTCCTTCAGGTCTTCATGCGACTGGTCACCATCATATTGCCACATTAGCTGATGTTTCAAGCTAACGCTCGTTAAAAGGGGCAGTGACGCTTCCATCTCATAGAAGGTGCTCTTTGGGGTGATATATTTCTTTTTCATTTGATGATAATTTTCTTTCCGTTTGTAATATAAATGCCCTTTGAAGGGTTAGAAACTCGCCTTCCTTGCAGGTCATAATAGACCATGTGGTCCTCTTGCTGAGTCAGGATATCGCGGATGTCCGTGGTGCTGCCGTCATCAAAACAGAAGGTGAAGGCTTTGCCTTTCGTAACTGTTTTCTCAGATTCTGATGTTGCCTTCACATAGCAACGATTCGCCATGAGGAACTTATCGGCAGGATAGCCTAATGATAGATCAACATCTGTATAGCCCTCATCTGCCAAGGTTTCTGAGAATACATAGATGCCCTTGCGGTAATAAGGTGAAGAGGCATCGTCGCTCAGCCTGAAGTCCTCGCCCTCAGCGACTCCTTTTAGAACATCCTCACTGATGTCCGAACGATATGCTGTAGCCTTATCGATATAGAACTTCAGAAATTGATGGGCATCATCGTCCTTTGCAAGCGCCACAGCGCCATAACCGGCAGGCAGGGACGCGGTCTGATAGAATCTTACGCCACTGTAGTCGGGGAGCCATTTGGCAATGTAAAGGGTTATGTCGGGATCCACATTGACAATATCGAACGGGAACCATAACGACACGTAACGATATCCTTTGAAGGCTGATGCGTTCTGACTGTCCGCAGTTCTGGCCTGGATGAAGCGGGCGCGATGGAAGCTCCAGTTATAAGCATCGTCAGCGAGCCCGTCTGTAGACGCGGCTGCCTTGTAGACAAGGGCTGCTTGGTTGTAGTCAGAAGAAACAGTATTATTAGGCACGCCGTCGTCCTTGGTGTCGGCAATGTCGAGATAGCCTAAGGGCACCTCCTCTGTGTTGGATTTGCTTCTGTCGAGCAGCATCATGGCATACACGCCGTTGTCGTTGTTCTCATCTTTGGGTACCAAGTAGAAAAGGGCACGCTGCGACTTGTCAGCATCCTCTGAGATAAGAGGCATCAGCTGGCTGGTGCCGGTAGGATTGCCTATAAACTTCTTACTGTTGACGTTTTGGATGTAATAAAGACTATGCTTAAAGGTGCTCACAATACCAATAGGCTGGTTGTTGGAGTCGTCCTTGCCGGCATAGGCAAGCGTGACGTGCCAGATGTTGGCGGCATCGCGCAGATTGGTGCTGTTGCTGAACACATCAGCATTGGCAATAGTTGTCTTTTTCTCCGCGTCAAATTCCTCAAGTGCAGCCTTGTCAACATCGGTGAGGAAGCCGCCCTGATTAGACTCGGTGGCCGTACCACTGATGTTCTTGATGCGCTTGGTGTTGTTCTCTATACGAAAATACCAGTTCTGTACATTTCGTATGTCGGTTTTGCTCACATTCAGGTATTGCAGGTTATCATCGTAGGGACTTTGAGCCACCACCCATTCATTATCGAGCTTGGCCAGATCCTCGTTGGAGGTACGGGCGCTGTAGCTCACATTGCCCGCATTGTCGACACATAGATACTGTCCATCGCTGTTCTTGAGCAGGAAGTCTTTGGTATGGCCGTTATTGGCATAATATAATGTAAAGGCTTTTTTGTCGCCGTGATAAACGCTGTAGAAAGTTCGGTCGGATGCTGAAGTAGCCTCTGCCTGGAAAATGCTGCTTGTGGTGATCTTGTCTGCCACATGCAGATTACCATCATTATCTATATTAAGGAACTTGCGATAACGGCGGGAGGCAATGACAAAGTTGTGAACGGGAGTCTCATTAGACGATACCGTATTCTGGTCACTGAGGACACGGGATGCGTTAATCTTATCAACAAGGGCTGCCCAGTCTTCCTGAGTAGGCGTTCCAGAGACCTTCGCATCCGTATAACCACACTTCTTGGCTAAGGCATAAAGCTGGTCGTAAGTATAAAATTGGAAAGTGGGGAGCTGATAATAATGTTTTAATCCAGATGTATGTTCTCCCAGGTCTACATTTTCGGTAGTTGTCGAACAAAGGTAATAACTCTTATCAAAAAGGTTATTAGCGTCTTGATAAGCATAAAGACAATTTGTAGGATTAGTAGCTACATCTTGACTGGAACTTATGAGGTAGCCACTCTCGTTATAAGGATTAGGGTAACATACCAGGTAGCGCCGGTTTTATCGGTCATGCCACGATATGTGGATGAGGTTGCATTATCATTAAGGTAATTATTTCTACCCTCATTATAGAGGGTGTAGCCTACCCCCCCCACTAAAGGTTTAAACTGCCAGAGATAATACTCATAATCCGTTTCACCGATGCTTCCAAAATAAGCAGCATGCAGTTTATCGCTACTGCACCGCAGGAAGAGTCCCGTCTCCATGTTTCGGATGACGTAATCTGTGTTGTCCTCAAAGCTGGGAGCCGTACTGTTGGCAGTTGCTGTGTTGACCTCCGGGCCTGCATAGGCAGGTGGAAGAGCGCAGAACAAAGCAACCAATACGCTAAGCGTACCAGCTAACATTTTTTTGATGTACTTCATTGATATAACCTTAAAGATATAACTAAAAGAAAATAATACTCGATGCTATTAACGGCCCAAAAGTAGATATTAAATACAAAAGCACAAAGTCTTTTCGATAACTTTTTCAATTGCAATCTGTCTGATTTTAAGTTAATATTAATTAAATGTCAATTTATATAGAAAGAATTATTGTTATATTTTTTATAGAAACAATCTATGTGATTTATTATAAGGCAAAATGAAGTTCCCAGGTTGACAACTTGTTGTGTACATGGGTGTTTTTTAAAACTCAAGACTATAAACACAACGGAACATAAAACGATGCCTTAGATATCAATGACTGGTTATTAATCAAAAATTTAACAATAAATTAAGATATTTTGAAGCCAATAATCAGCAATCTGTTACGTATCAAAAAAGAAAATGGAAGAGAAAAAAGACAAAATAATGCAGAAAAAAAGACAAAAAAAAGAGAATGTAGCAGCGTCGAAAGCAAATTCATCAGACTGATATTGAGCTTTCAAACTTTTCTTACATGCCTGACAATTCATCTGTAAGCAATTTATACCTAACGGCTTTTAACTGTTTTTACAGCCAGATTTGGGTGCTCTTGGCCGAAAATGATGCCCAGGAAAGGAAAAAATACTTTGTAGGGATAAAGGTCATACGTTCTGTGTTATGCAGTATAAATAAGTTGTTGAACTTCTACTTTGCTACATTGATTAGCTCGTTGGAGATACATGTGAAAAGGGTTTATGGGCCAATTTCTTCTTCTAACAGACCATCCCTACCTAAGAGACTTGCCATCCATGCTCTTGGCGCTTACAATGGGTTTTCTGAATAAGAGAGGAAACTTGCCATACATGTGGAATTGCACATAACTATTGATTGCACGAGAGGATTCCCTCTTCAGAATGACTGCCTTTTCTAAAATATGAAAGCATGCATTTTGATGACCCAAAGTATGGGTTTCGCAGGCTAAAAGGGCCTGTTCTGAACTGCAAAAAGGGGTAGTTTGCGAAAGCGCAACTTTTTTACCTTCTCCAATATACAAGAAGAAACTTGTGAAATCTGACTAGGCCTGATATTACTTCACACTGTTTGGTTAATTATTACTGAATTGGT